>Ga0310695_10001771_pt1 | contig 48778 bp, 36 predicted proteins | sample RumenRJG_04DNA_FD_203882 | JGI IMG/M metagenome (GOLD analysis project Ga0310695, IMG submission 203882) | Bovine rumen microbial communities from Lethbridge, Alberta, Canada - RJG_04 (v2) (version 2) | ecosystem: Host-associated > Mammals > Digestive system > Stomach > Rumen | place: Canada... | reverse complement strand
GAAAGCTCGAAGCCGTAAGAGCGGCGATACCGAACCGGTAAATATCCTTGAGGATCTCTGCCCCCGCGGGATCACCGGCTTCAGGATCCTGCCCTTCCCCGCTCTTTTTTTTGAAGGGAAAAAGCCCCGCAGCTTGCAAAAGAGAGGGAACAAGCCCGAAAAGAAACGGCCAGAGAGCCAGATACTGCATCCAGAAGGAACGGATCCCGTGTGAGAAGCGGCCGTATATGATGGAAACGATCAGGCAGAATACTGTGACCGCCAGATAGCGCACCGGTATCTTTCTGTGTTTTTTTACATCTTCCTGCATCTTATCAATTCCTTTTTTCCCGGTATTTCAGATTATCGTACATGTCTGAACAGCAGCCATTCCGCCTTTACATGTCTTCTCCCCGGATATTCAGTAGCCGACATAGAGGATATCGCTGATCGTCCGTTCGGCGATCACATCCCCGTAGGTTGTCGGTTTGTTGAGAACTTTATCGTTGAACCAGATGGTGGAGGAACCTCCTCCATCCAGGTTGTAAGCCGTTTCGCATCCCTCACTCTGCATCAGTTCTGCCAGCTGGTAGAGGGACAGGCCTCTGCTCTCTCTCGTTCTTCCGTCCGAGACCACCATCAGATAATGAAGGGGCTCCAGAATGCCGATCGCAGTGCGCGGATTTGTGATCTGGGCCCGCTCCACCTCTTCTCCGGCGAAAACCTGCACCTCGCCCTGATTGACCAGAGCCGGGCCGAAGGAAAAGATCTCCTGCGCGCCCCTGTCTGCAAGCTCCTGTGCCGTCGCGGAGGCCTCATTGACAATCTCAAATGATCCGTCCTCCCATATGACCAGATCCTCCCCGTACGGGTAGCGGGTATTGGATGTCTGACGGTAGAGGTAGCCGCCCCGCATGACGTAGCCTTTTTCGCGAAAGCCGTAATAATCACCGTTGATCGCAAATATGGCATCGTTACGCTTTGCGATCGAGGAAGTCACTTCCGCCAGGTTCCGGCCGAAGGAATCTCCCGCCAGACCGGTCTTGAGCAGAGAGGCATCGCTGAGCTGCACATCCGCAATATATACGGTGGTGTCATGAAGGCGCTCTGTCCGGATCTGCAGCCGGATATTGCCGTCGTCATAACTTGTGTCTGTCACAAGCGGCTTATATTTCCTGCTGATCACCTTACTCTCTCCGCGCAGGATCTTCACTATGTTTCTCGGGATCACAAATGCATCCAAAAGAGTGAATAAGGAGTAGAGGACAAGGAAGACCGCGTAGACGATCCTGATCCTCCCTGTGCCCTTGTGTCTGCGTTTACTGTTTCTCATAGGTTTCTCACTGTCTGCACGGTGCACGGAATACCCAATGCTTCTGAATGTAATAGTTGACGATAAAAAGGGTTACATCCGCGATGACTTTTCCCAGGGCGGCCGGCATGCCTGTATAGGAAAATGCCGTCACCATGCCCGCGTTGCAGGCCATGTTTGCGCCGAAAAGGACAAAATAGCGGACAGCTTCTCTGCCGGCATGGCCTTTGCTGCGAAAACTCCAGCGTCGGTTGACCTCAAAGTTAAAAAGACCGGAGCCGATCCTGGCTGCAGCCGCCGAAATTCCGGCAGCTTTTGCTGCAGCCCCCGCTGCGTCTGCTCCTGCGGCCCCCGCTGCGCCTGCTGCGGAAGAAAACGCAGATACCCCGAAGATCTTCATGAACAGAAGAAACAAAGCCCAGTCCACACCTGCGCTGCCAATGGCAGATGCCGCATAGCGCAGGGGCTTTTTATATATCAGCATGGAGTCCCGGACCGGGCGGAAATGCGATGTCCGGTTTCCCTCTTCGTACACAGTCTCAATGGGAATCTGCACAAGATCCGCATTTCTGACAGCTTCGGTCAGAAAATTCATCTCATACTCGTACCTGTCCCCCTCTGTATCCAAAGCGAGGGGCAGAAGTGCCGCAGGAATCCCCCTCAGACCGGTCTGTGTGTCCCCGCAGGCTGTTCCGGTCGAAAGCTTGAAAAAGGCCGCTGTGATCCGGTTTCCCGTCCTGCTGCGCCAGGGAACATCATCCCCGGAAAAATCACGCACGCCCAGTACCAGGACCGGCCTGCTGCCTCTTTTTCCGTTTTTTTCCGACAGCGTCCGCGCGACCCGCACGATATCCCGGGGAAGGTGCTGCCCGTCTGCATCCGCTGTCACCACATGTACATCTTTTCCGAAATAATCGATGGCTGCCTGCAAACCGGTCCGGATCGCCGCGCCCTTGCCGCGGTTTACTTCGTGATGGACAACGCGGCAGCCCATCGCCTCCGCAGCATCAAACAGCGCCCGGTATTCTTCCTGACCGCCGTCATCCACGATGACGATTCCGTCGATCTCCTTTTCCTTTTTCCCGGCACAGCCGGCAGCTGACTCCGCAGCCTCAGCTGTTCCTGTTTCTGTACTTGCTGCAGCTGTTGTATCTTTCTTCTTTTCGGAATGCTCCGCATCTGCATTCATTGTGCCCTGATATTCCCTGAGGGACTCCAGGAGCCGGAGCATCTTATCCTCCGGTTTATAGGCCGGAATGAGGACTATCATTTTTTCCATCTCTGTTCTCCTGCTGAAAAAATAAACTCAGCGCAGGCTTTCTTTTTCATCACTGGGATTATAACGCATCCGGACCAGATCAGGGGCTAAAAACACAGGTTTTCCACAAAATAGTTATCAAATCTTCCATTTTCGAGAAGCTGGGGGTGTCACGGGGACGGTTCCTTTGGTGTCGCTGGGAACCGTCCCCAGCGACACCCCGTCCCCGGCTGCCCTGCGATAAAAAAAAGAACTCCGGCAAGCCATACGGCTTTCCGGAGTTACAAATCGTAGCGAGGGGGGGACTTGAACCCTCGACACCGCGGGTATGAACCGCGTGCTCTAGCCAGCTGAGCTACCTCGCCATATAAAAGTTACTGCTGAACTCACTCACAGGATCATTTCTCATGTCCTGTCTTCGGTCAGCTTCTATAGTATACGATTGAGACTGACGTTTGTCAACAGGATTTTTTTTATTTTTCTCAAACTTTTGGGGGAGGGTGTCACGGGGACGGTTCCTTTGACACCAGGTGATACGCCTGGTGTCAAAGGAACCGTCCCCAGCGACACCCCCCAACAGACAACCGGCAGTTATCCCTCGATCTCGCCGTTGTGGACAGCGCTGGCTGTGAGCTTTCTGCCGTCGGTGCCAATCTCAATGGTATCGCCTTCCGAGACCTCGTCGGCGAGGATCAGGCGGGCGCCTGCAGTCTCGACGTTCTTCTGGATATAGCGCTTGAGCGGACGTGCGCCGTAGGCCGGGTCGTAAGCAGCTTCAGCCACAAAGGTTTTGGCATCGTCCGTGAGGCGGATGTCGATGCGGCGGTCCTCCAGGCGGCGGTTGAGGTCATCGACAATGAGGTCGATAATCCCCTTGATGTCGCTTCTGGAGAGAGGGTTGAACATGATGGTCTCATCCAGACGGTTGAGGAACTCGGGGCGGAAGGTGTCGCGCAGAAGCTTGTGCACCTTCTCCCTGGTGTAGGAGGAAATCTCCCAGTGCTCGGGTTCCCTGCTGAAGGCATCGGACAGGGCTGCACCTGTATCCTCTTCCTCGTCAAAGTTGAACCTGACCTTGTCGCCGCCCGCACCGGACTTCTCGCGGTTTTCGATGTCCGCGAGGATCTCCTGGGCGCCGAGGTTGGAGGTCATGATCAGGATCGTGTTCTTGAAGTCCACAGTTCTTCCCTGGGAATCGGTGATACGGCCGTCGTCAAGGACCTGAAGGAGGACGTTGAAGACATCCGGATGGGCCTTCTCGATCTCGTCAAAAAGAACGACCGAATAGGGTTTCCTGCGGACAGCCTCGGTCAGCTGACCGCCTTCCTCGTAACCGACATATCCGGGAGGCGCTCCGATGAGTCGGGACACCGAGAATTTCTCCATGTACTCACTCATGTCGATACGGACCATATTTTTCTCATCATCAAACAGGGCTGCAGCAAGAGCCTTGGCCAGTTCGGTCTTGCCGACACCGGTGGGGCCGAGGAAGAGGAAGGATCCGATCGGCTTGTCGGGATCTTTGATGCCCGCCTTGCTGCGGATAATGGCCTCTGTGACACGCGTGACTGCCTCATCCTGCCCGATGACACGGCGGTGCAGCTCGTCGCCCAGATGCAGAGTCTTGGAGCGCTCACTCTCTGTCAGCTTGCTGACAGGAATGCCTGTCCAGCGGGACACGATACGGCTGATCTCATTGTCCGTCACACGGTCGTGGACCAGGGAGTTGCCGCCGCTGTGGGCTGCCTCCTCGCTCTGTGCCAGTTCTTTTCTGAGCTGGGGGAGACGTCCGTACTGCAGCTCCGCGGCGCGGTTGAGGTCGCCGTTCTGCTGAGCGATCTGGATCTCGCTGCTGACCGCGTCGATCTCCTCACGGAGCCTGGAGAGATTGTCGGAACGATCCTTTTCATTCTCCCACTGGGCCTTCTTCTCAGCGAAGGACTCTTTGAGCTCCGCAAGTTCCTTCTGCAGATCTTCCAGACGCTCACGGCTGAGCTTGTCTTCTTCCTTTTTAAGGGCAGTCTCCTCGATCTCCAGCTGCAGGATCTTGCGCTGCTGCTCGTCGAGCTCGGTGGGCAGGGAATTCATCTCTGTCTTGATCAGAGCGCAGGCCTCATCGACCAGGTCGATGGCCTTGTCGGGCAGGAAACGGTCGGAAATATAGCGGTTTGAGAGCACAGCTGCACTGACCAGGGCATTATCGAGGATCTTCACGCCGTGATAGACCTCGTAGCGTTCCTTCAGGCCGCGGAGGATGGAAATGGTATCCTCGACCGTGGGTTCATCCACCATAACAGGCTGGAAACGGCGCTCCAGGGCGGCGTCCTTCTCGATGTACTGTCTGTACTCCTTAAGTGTCGTCGCGCCGATGCAGTGGAGCTCACCTCGGGCCAGCATGGGCTTGAGCATATTGCCGGCGTCCATGGCTCCCTCGGATTTTCCTGCGCCGACGATGGTGTGCAGCTCATCGATGAAGAGCAGGATCTCGCCTTCGCTCCCCTTGATATCCTCGAGGACCGCTTTGAGACGCTCCTCAAATTCACCCCTGTATTTGGCGCCCGCCACCAGGGAGCCCATATTCAGGGAGAAGATCTTCTTGTTTTTCAGTCCGTCCGGCACATCGCCGCGAGCGATCCTCTGGGCCAGACCCTCTACGACAGCAGTTTTGCCGACACCGGGCTCGCCGATCAGGACGGGATTGTTTTTGGTCTTTCTGGAGAGAATACGGATCACGTTGCGGATCTCGGCGTCCCTGCCGATGACAGGATCCATCTTCTGCGCCTTTGCCTTGGAGACCAGCTCCTCGCCGTACTTCTCCAGTGTGTCATAGGTCGCCTCGGGATTATCGCTGGTAACACGCTGATTGCCGCGCACGGTCGAAAGCGCTTTCAGGAAAGTTTCACGGTTGATCCCGTAATCTTTGAAAAGCCCCTTCAGCGTGCGGTCCGCATTTCTGATCAGGGAAAGGAACAGGTGCTCCACACTGACATATTCGTCACCGAGAGCCTTTGCCTCGTTCTCCGCTCCCAGCAGGGCCTTGTTCATCTCGCCGCCCACATAGACACGGGAATCGCCGCCATGGACTTTTGTCAGCCCTTCCACAGTGCCGAGTACCCGGTTGGTGAAGGAGCCCGGGTCGATGCCCATCTTCTCGACCAGCTTCAGGATCAGACTGTCTTCCAGCATCAGCAGGCTGTAGAGCAGATGCTCCTGCTCGATCTGCTGGTTGCCGTACTCATAAGCCAGTTTCTCGCACTGATTGATCGCTTCAATAGATTTCTGCGTAAATTTCTGTATATTCATGAGATTACCTCCTCTCATAGGATTTCCGGTTAGTGTACAGGCCCACCTGAGACGTGAGGTCTTTTTCGCGCGCTTTTCGCGAAAAAGCCGAGTTAAACGGCGAAAATCGCGCGCACAGCGCAGACAATGCTTCGCTTTGTTGGAATGCGATTTTCGCAACGTTACTTGTACATGCCCTCAATAGGGCATGTACAGTAACGATTTCTGAAAGAAATTCATAGAATCACAGATAACATAAAGGCAGCTCCGGATCATTGCCCCTTGTTTATCTGTTCTATTAGAAATATAACACATATAATCAAATTGTCAACAGTTTCCGCCAAAAAAATAAGGGACACAGAAATTCCTTCCTGTGTCCGCTGCGTAACAGCCGATCAATGCAGAGCCATCCCGCATATGTATTTTACCAAAAAATGAATTCTACCAAAAACAGACCCGAACCTGTCCTCACAGCTCGCGGTAATTCTCCGCGTCGATGATATCCGGATCGGAAGTATCGCGGCGGGTACTGCCTGTACCGCCCGATCCGGAGTTGCTGCTCCTGCCTGATGCGCGGTTGTTTCTGCGCAGATTCTTTGCGTACTGGTCAACACGGCGGTTGATCCACAGATCAGAGATGCCGTTGAAAAGAAGGGCAACGCCGCCGATCCTCACCATGGTCGCAGCAATGCCGAAAGCATGGTTGACCAGGGTCAGACCCAGGACAATTGTCAGCACTGCCGCTAAAAGAGAGACCCACCATTTTCTGTAATGTGCCCTGGACAGAGTAAATGTCTCCAGAAGATTGATGATCCCGCTGATCGTAATAAGGTATCCTACCGCCGTAGGAATGATCGAGGCAAAATTCTCCGGATTTACAAAAATCCAGCCGCCCACGAGCGTGATCAGAACAGCTACGATCATGCTGGTCAGGGAGCCGTTTCGCCGTCTCCTGTTTCGAAGCTGGGTCAGAACAGATGCTATACCGCCTGCCATGATGATAATACCGACCGCGTACGAGACGATCCTGAGTGCACTCACCGGCCATAGAAGCAACAGGATTCCGCAAATGAGAGATCCGATTGCATAGATTTTCCTGCTGTTGGAATAATACCTCATGCTACACCCCCTTTACAGCATCTGCAGATTCTTTTTCCGGCGCAGACATGCGCAGCGAAAAAATATTGCATCGGCAATTTTTACTCTTTGATGAAAGAATCCTCCGCGCCTTCCGCAGCTGCCTGGTCTGTTTCTGTGTCTTCCGTATCAGCCCCGTCTGCAAGAAAGCGGTCCAGAACTGCATAGATTTCCTCCCGGCCGCTCTTTGTCTGTCCTGACCAGGGAATGATCTGCAGTGACTGCGCTCCGGTCACGCCGCCCTGCACATGGCTCTCCTCGCGCAGCACTCTGCGGAGAAGCGCGATCTGCTTCTGGATCTGGCTCCGCTTGATCTTGTCCGCCTTGGTCGCGATGATGACAGGTGTGAAACCCGCCTGAAGGATCCAGTCGTACATCATCACATCCTGTCCGGTCGGCTCGTGGCGGATATCGAGGAGCAGAAAGACTGTGCGGAGCTGGCTGCTGGTATGCAGATAGCGCTCGATCATCTTCCCCCACTGTTCTTTGACCTTTACATTCGCCTTCGCGTAGCCATATCCGGGCAGATCTACAAGATGAAATGTGCCGTTGATCTCATAATAGTTGATCGTCTGGGTCTTGCCGGGCTGCGCACTGACGCGCGCGAGCGATTTGCGGTTCATCAGACCGTTGATCAGGGTCGATTTGCCGACATTGCTCCTTCCCGCAAATGCAAATTCCGGCAGAGTACCTGCCGGAATTTTGCTGGTCACCCCGCAGACGAGTGCAAGATTTACTGTTTTAATTACCATAGTTTATCACTTATGCACGTACTGCTTTGCGTTTACGCCGGGTCTTCTCTGTTCCGCTTCTCCTTTCAGAGGGCTTTTTCTCCGGAAGCGGAGGTTTCTCTCCATGTGTCAGCCTGGGCGGTGCGGTTCCCTCGACGGAATCCTTTGTGATCACACAGGAGACAATGGTCTCGTCGGAAGGGATATCATACATGACATCCATCATGGTCTTTTCCATAATGGACCGCAGGCCGCGCGCGCCTGTACCGCGCTGCAGGGCCTTTTCCGCGATCGCATCCACGGCCTCGTCCTCGTACTGGAGGTCGACCCGGTCGTAGGAAAAAAGCTTCTGGTATTGCTTGAGGATCGCGTTTTTGGGCTCCTTGAGAATGCGCATAAGCGCCTCTTTGTCCAGTTCGTCCAGAGTGACAACGACCGGAACACGGCCGATGAACTCGGGGATCAGGCCAAACTTGGTCAGATCCTCAGGGAGGACATTTTTGATCACATTGCCGAGTTTTTTCTCTTCTTTATCCGCGATCTCGGCGTGGAAGCCCATGGATCTCCTGTCCATGCGGTTGTTGATGATCTTGTCCAGACCGGAGAATGCGCCGCCGCAGATAAACAGGATATTGTTGGTGTCGATCTGGATCAGCTCCTGCTGGGGATGCTTGCGGCCGCCCTGGGGCGGAACGGAAGCGACCGTTCCCTCAATAATCTTGAGGAGGGCCTGCTGAACACCTTCTCCGGAGACATCGCGTGTGATCGATACGTTTTCGCCCTTTTTGGAGATCTTGTCGATCTCGTCGACATAGATAATGCCCACCTGGGCGCGTTCAATATTGTAGTCCGCTGCCTGGATCAGCTTGAGAAGAATATTCTCAACGTCCTCACCGACGTAGCCTGCCTCTGTGAGCGTCGTGGCATCCGCGATCGCAAAGGGGACGTTAATGATCTTTGCCAGCGTCTGGGCAAGATAAGTCTTGCCGGAACCTGTCGGACCCAGCATCAGAATATTGCTCTTCTGCAGCTCGACGCCGTCATCGTCTTCCTCTGTTTCCTTTGCGCGGACGATACGCTTATAGTGATTGTAGACAGCAACGGCGAGGACCTTTTTTGCCTCTTCCTGCCCGATGACATACTCATCCAGAAACCGCTTGATCTGGGCGGGTTTCAGAAGCTTGATGCCGTCTGTGTCGAGTGTCGAAAGCGACATGTTCTCATCGCGTTCCGATTCCTCGAGAATATCCATACAGATTGTAACACACTCGTCGCAGATATATATTCCCTCCGGTCCGGAGATCAGGCGGTTTACCATATTCTCTGTCCGGTTGCAGAAGGAACACCTGCGCATCCCGGGATACATTCTCTTATTGTCTGCCATACATCCCTCACTGTACTGATATAGTACCAGTCTTATTGCTGACCTTACTTACTGAATTTCCTTGCGCGTCGTATAAATACGGTCAATCAGTCCATATTCCAGTGCCTGTTCGGGGGTCATCCAGTTATCGCGGTCTGTATCCTGTACGATCTTATCATAGGGCTGTCCGGTATTTTCGGCGAGCAGCCTGCTCAGACGGTCCTTGGTAAAGGCCATATGTGCCGCCTGGATCGCGATATCGGACGCCTGTCCTTCCGCGCCGCCCAGAGGCTGATGGATCAAAATCTCACTGTGGGGAAGAGAATATCTCTTGCCCTTGGTGCCGCCGGCCAGCAGGAATGCGCCCATGCTGGCAGCCATGCCTACACAGATCGTAGACACATCACACTTTACAAAGTGCATTGTATCATAGATCGCCATGCCCGCCGAAACAGATCCGCCGGGGCTGTTGATATAAAACTGGATGTCCTTCTCGGGATCCTCGCCCTCGAGAAAGAGCATCTGCGCGATGATCAGCTCCGCGGATGCATCTGTGACCTGGTCGCCCAGGAAGACGATCCTTTCCTTGAGGAGGCGCGAAAAAATATCATAGGAGCGCTCTCCCATTCCTGTCTGTTCCACAACATAAGGGATAAAATTTGCCATGCTGTTCCCTTTCATTAAGTTCATTAAGCGAATACGAAGGACCGGCAGGAAACCCCGGCCGGTCAGCCGGATGCGGATTCCTGTCGCCCCTTCGATGTTCTTCATTGATCGTGCCCGCCGCAAAGAGTTCTGCGCACAGACTTTTCCTTGTATGCGACAGGTTAACAACCATTCGGCATTTTCAATGCATTGTCAGAGTACAGGCCCTCTCGAAAGGCATGTACATGAAACGCTGCTTTATTCAGCCTTTTCTTCCTCGGCGTCTGCCTTTTTTTCCACTTCCACGGCATTGTCCGCGACAAAAGTGATGGCTTTCTGGACAGCGATGTCTTCCATCATGCCTTCCTTGCGGGTGACAAAGTATTTTTTGATGGTCTCGACATCCATGCGGTAGGCATCCGCCATCTTCTGCAGCTCAGCTTCGAAATCCTCGTCTGTCGCGACGATGTTCTCTTCCTTGGCGACCTGCTCCATAACCAGACGATACTTGATACGGCGCTCGGCCTCTTCCTTCATGTTGTCAGTGAACTGCTCTCTGTTGGTCTGCGCATACTTGAGGTAATCCTCGAAGTTCATGCCCTGGGACATGACCTGCTGCTCGAACTCGCTCACAAGCTGCTCCTGCTGTGTGCGGAGCATTGCGGCAGGGATCTCGACATGAGCATCTGCAATGACCTTCTCAACCGCCTGATTTTCCTTTGCGGTCCGTGCAGCGCCTTCCTTGCGCTCTGTGATATTCTTGCGGACATCTTCCCTGTACTCAGCAAGAGTGGAAAACTCAGAAACTTCGTCAGCGAACTCATCGTCCAGCTCGGGAAGGATCTTCTCGGTGATCTTCTTGACAGTGCACTTGAACATAGCGTCCTTGCCTGCCAGATCATCAGACTGATAATTCTCGGGGAATGTCACATTGACTTCCATCTCTTCGCCGATGTTGGCGCCGACCAGCTGCTCCTCGAATCCGGGAATGAAGGAACCGGAACCGATTGTCAGAGGATAGTCTGTGCCCTTGCCGCCCTCGAAAGCAACACCGTCACAGAAGCCTTCAAAATCCAGAACGATGTCATCGCCGTCCTTTACAGGGCGGTCTGTGATCTCGTTCCTGGAAGCATTCTTTTCCTGCTCCTTGCGGATCTCTGCATCGATTTCCTCGTCAAAAACAGTGATCTCCTGCTTGTCGACCTCGACACCCTTGTACTTTCCGAGGGATACGGGGGGCTTGACTGCGACTTCAGCTGTATAGATAAAAGGCTTGCCGGCCTCGATCTGGGTCACATTGATCTCGGGATTGGAGACAATATCCTCGCCGCTCTCTTTTGCGGCATCGGGATAAGAACTGTTGATGCAGTCGTTTGCGGCATCCTCGTAAAAGATCGCTGCGCCGTACATCTTCTCAAGAACCTTCCTGGGTGTTTTGCCCTTGCGGAAACCAGGGACGTTCATTCTGTTCTTCTGCCGGTTGTAGACCTTATTGATCGCTTTATCAAAATCCTCGGCACTCACTTCGATCGTGAGTCTCACCATGCTTTTTTCCAGTTTCTCAACACTTACACTCATTGTTACCTAAACCTCCAAACAAGTTTTACAGTATCTCTATTCGCTGCACATTGCCCGTGCGAGTCCTCAGCCGGTTCAGGCCGGTTCTCCCGGACAAAAAGGCGTTCGCCCAATTGCGCAGCGATCACAATGCTCCGCATTGTCTGAATCGGCGAACGCGAACATAGCAAAGTCATAGCAAAATCACAACTAAACAGCTACGTTCACACAAGTACATTGCATTATAACACAAGTCACAGTCCTTTTCCAACAAAAAATAGAAAAAAACAGGACGGGGTCAAACCCCGCCCTGCGCTTTTTCTCTATTGGACCGCCGGCGCTCCCGGCGCCGGAAGCTCATTGCCTGTCATGCAGGTGAGATCACTCACTGCAGAATGCAGGTCTCATCCATGTGGCCGTCGCGGTACATGGAGAACTGATCCATGGGATAATCCTTGAGGTTGGCGAGAACCTTACGGCCGTCAGCCTGCTTGATGAGGCCTTCACGTGCGCGCTTGATCTCCATCTCGGTTCTGTGCCTGGAAGGACCGCCGACGCAGCCGCCTTCGCAGATCATGCCCTCGACGAAGTCTTCAGGAAGTCTTCCTGCCTTGAGCAGGGTCAGGGTCTTCTTGCAGGCATCGCCTCCGGCGACCTGAACGAGCTTGATACCCGAGGTATCCTCGCCGCGCTCCTGCATGCACTCGAGAACCGCCTTGGCAACACCGCCGGAAGTGGCGAAGCGTTTGCCCCATACGGAGGATTCCTGGTAGGAGTTGTCGGCCGGTTTGACCTCGACGCCCTTGGAGCGCATCAGGGCGCGGAACTCACCGTAGGTGATGACATAATCGGCGTTATCCGGAATGGTCTCATCCGCTGCTTCGGACTTCTTGGCGATGCAGGGTCCGAGGAAGACAGTGATGCAGCCGGGGTGTGTCTTCTTGAGGTAACGGGAAATCGCGCACATCGGGGAAACGATGCTGGAGACATTCTCCTGGAATACCTTGGGGAAATGCTGGCGCTGCATATTGATGAATGCAGGGCAGCAGGAAGTTGTCATCTTCCTGCCTTCGTGAGCAGCTTCCGTCCACTCAAGGGACTCATAGGCAGCGGTCATATCGCCGCCGAGACCGACTTCTACCATATCCGCAAAGCCCATCTCCTTGAAAGCATTCTTGATGGAAAGCATGGTGATATCAGGACCGAACTGTCCCTCAGTAGCGGGAGCGACCATGGCGATGACTTCATCGCCGGCCTTGATATGGCGGATGATCTCGGTCAGATAAGTCTTAGAACCGATGGCGCCGAAGGGGCATGCATGGATGCAGTGGCCGCACTGGATGCACTTGCTCTCGTCGATATTGCAGATGCCGAACTCGTCATACTGAAGAGCGCCCACAGGGCAGGCACGCTTACAGGGGCGGACCAGATGCGCGATCGCGCCGTAAGGGCAGGCATTTGCGCACATACCGCACTCTTTGCACTTGGAAGGATCGATTCTGGTCCTGTGGTCGCCGATCGAAATAGCGCCGAAACGACATGAATTGATGCAGGCCTTGCCCATGCACAGACGGCAGTTGTCTGTCACGGTATAAGCAGCAAGAGGACACTCCTCACAGGCAGGACGGATAACCTGCACAATATTCTTGGAATCACTGTCAGGATCCGGATTCAGACCCAGGGAAAGGCGGATTCTCTGTTTGGAAACCTCTCTCTCTTTATAAACACAGCAGCGATAGGTAGCAACAGGTCCGGGACTGATCTCTAAAGAGAGCTGTTTGAGGGACTCATCATTGATGTTGTCATCCCATGCAAGTCCGGCCACTTTTTCCATAATACTATGTTTAAGACGAACTAATGTAGCATCATTGGTTACCATACTCATTTCCTCCTGAAAAACTCTCTGCCCCCTGCCGGTTTCATATATGACGAGCAGGAAAACCCACCTCGGTTCCTGCATTCGTCTGCCTTAATCGCTCAGAATTCAGCTTCACGATTTGTCAATATTGTATCAAACACAAAGCAAAATAACCACTGTTTTTTATGGAAACATAGACCAATTTTCCAAATCCATAGAAATGATGCATAAGGCTATGCGCTTTGGACTTTATTTTTGTTTGTTTTCCGTTTGCTTCTTTTCCATTAGACGTTCTGTATCGGATGCGTTACAATAGAAAGCGAAAACCGGCACCGCAGGCAGGCTCCCGGGGGGCTTCCCTGCAGCTGTGACAGCGATTGTCCTGCAGACCAAAAAAAGGAGTATATATGTTTGAAGCAAAAACAGATCTGAAGACCGCCATTTTCTTTGCTGACGGCTGTGAAGAGATCGAAGGCCTCACTGTCGTGGATCTTCTGTACAGGGCGGGAATCCCCTGCACAAAAGTATCGATCAACACTGTCCCGGAAGTCACATCCTCCCACGAGGTCACATTCCGCACAGACACTACCATCTCGGAGCTTGACTTTGATGAGTACGATATGCTCATCCTTCCCGGCGGCGTACCGGGAACCCCCAATCTGCGCGCATGCGGTCTGCTCATGGATCAGGTCGTCTCCTTCTGCAAAAAGGGAAAGCAGATTGCGGCAATCTGTGCGGCACCCGGTATTTTTGCGGAGCTCGGCCTCCTCAAGGATATTCCTGCGACCTGCAATCCTTCGCGGGATGAATTGCTCAAAGAAAGCGGCGCCCGCCTTACACACGACAAAGTCGTCGTCAGCGGCAATATCATCACCAGCCGCGCAATGGGGACTGCCATCCCCTTCGGACTGGCCATCGTCGCCCACTACCTCGGGGAAAACACTGCCCGTGCACTCGGGGAAAATATTCTGTACTATAATGCGTAAGTGATCGTCTCATCTTACCCGGGTCTCAAAAAGACTGCCGGGGTATGCAAAAAGCCTCTGTGCCGCGGCGCAGAGGCTTTTTCCTTTTTCATTCAGCGCTTTTCATTCAGCGTTTTTCATTCAGCGCTTTTCATTCAGCGCGAATATATTTCAGCGTAACCCAGTATTTTTGCCGAGAGCTCTTTTGTGAACACATCGGAGCGCACACGCCATTTCCAGTTGTCTCCAAGAGTGGACGGCGTGTTGATCCTGGCCTCGCTTCCAAGGTAGAGATAGTCCTGCAGGGGGATGATGCAGGTATCCGCCACGCTCATCATGGCAGTCCGGATCATTGCCTCCACCGCGGCTGCCCGGTCCTTTACTCCCAGATAGCGGAGGGCGTACTCGCGGACTCCCGGATCTGTATTTTCGATCCATCCCCGGGAAGTATCGTTATCGTGGGTCCCCGTGTATACGACACAATTATGATTGTAATTGTGCGGCTGGTAATCGCTGTCACTTTTGGCGTCGAAGGCAAACTGCAGCACTTTCATGCCCGGGAAGCCGGTCTCTTCCAGAAGCTCATGCACTTCGGGGGTGAGGAAGCCCAGGTCCTCGGCGATGACCTGCCGGTCACCGATGACATCCCGCAGCGCCTCAAACAGTTCCATACCGGGTCCCTTTACCCAGGTCCCGTTCATAGCAGTGTCTTCGTTCGAGGGAATCTCATAATAGGACTCAAATCCGCGGAAATGGTCGATCCTGACCGCGTCATAGAAGAAAAATGCGTGCTCCATGCGGGACTTCCACCAGGAAAACTCCTGCTCTTTGTGCTTGTCCCAGTCATAGATCGGATTGCCCCAAAGCTGGCCGGTGGCCGAAAAGGCATCCGGAGGGCAGCCCGCAACCACAGAGGGTCTGCCTGTCTCATCCAGTTTAAACAGGTCCGGATGGCTCCATGTATCCGCGCTGTCCAGCGCGACATAGATGGGGAGATCTCCCAGGATCCGGATCCCTTTTTTGGCGGCATATGCCTTGACCGCTTTCCACTGGCGGAAAAACATATACTGCAAAAAGCAATAGAAGCGGATCTGATCCTGCAGCTCTTTGCGCCAGTATTTCACAGCGTCAGGCCTGCGCAGCCGGATATCTTCCTCCCAGTCCATCCACGCCGCATTCTCAAAACGGCCTTTCAGAGCACTGTAGAGGGCATAGTCCTCCAGCCAGTCCTTGTTGTCCGCGATATATGTCTCAAATGCGTACCTGTCCCGGTTGTGGGAGGCATCTGCCCATTTCTCATTCGGGTGCAGGGCATAGGGGCTGTTTTCATAGGCATGATGCAGGAGCAGATACCGCACCTGATAGATCCGGCCGTAATCTATATAAGAAGGATTACTTCCAAAATCATACAGGTCCGTCTCTTCCCGGGTGAGATACCCGTCGCCGATCAGCTGTTCCAGATCGACAAAATACGGATTGCCGGCAAAAGTCGAGAATGACTGGTAGGGCGAATCACCGTACCCCGTCTGCCCCAGCGGCAGTATCTGCCACCAGGTCTGACCTGATTTCTCAAGAAAGTCAACGAAACGATAGGCTTCCGTGGAAAAGCAGCCGATTCCGTATCTGGACGGAAGACTGGCAACCGGAAGCAGGACGCCACAGGTCCGTTTCATGGCATTTCCTCCCCAAAATATATTACATTTACTTACTGCGGGCGGTCAGATGGGCTGCCCCACTGTATTTTGCGCACCATGGCAACAAACTCGCCGTTTGTGCGGGTCCTGGCAAACAGATCCAGGGCCTGGGTCACAGCCTGTTCAGCGCTCAATCCGTTAAAGGATCGCCGGATAATGCTCATGGCATTCTGTTCGTCCGGGGTCAGCAGCAGGTCATCCCTGCGCGTTCCGGAACGCACGATATCGATCGCGGGGAAAATACGGCGCTCTGAGAGCCGCCGGTCAAGAACAAGCTCCATGTTGCCCGTTCCTTTGAATTCCTCAAAGACAATGTCATCCATTTTACTGCCGGTATCGATCAGGGCAGTCGCCAGAATGGTCAGACTTCCTCCCTCGCGCATGTTTCTTGCCGCGCCGAAAAACCGCTTGGGCATGTGGAGGGCCGCGGGATCAAGACCTCCCGAAAGGGTCCGGCCGCTGGACGGCTCTGTAATATTATAGGCCCTGGTCAGACGGGTGATGGAATCAAGAAGGATCATGACATCCTTTTTGTGCTCGACCAGACGTCTGGCACGCTCGATCGCCATTTCAGAGACACGTTTGTGGTGCTCGGGAAGTTCGTCGAAAGTGGAGTAGATCACCTCCGAGTCAGGTCCCTCGATCGCTTCGCGGATATCCGTCACTTCCTCCGGCCTCTCATCGATCAAAAGCACGATCAGATGGATCTCCGGGTTATTGTATTTGACAGAACGCGCCACTTCCTTGATCAGGGTCGTCTTGCCTGCCTTGGGCGGAGATACGATCATACCGCGCTGTCCCTTGCCCACAGGACTGATCAGATCCATGATGCGCATGGAAATGCTGCCGCCGGTCCTCTCAAGGCGGATCCTGTCATCCGGAAATACAGGCGTCATATCTTCAAAATTGTAGCGCCGTGTCGCTTCCTCGGGGGAAAAGCCGTTGACCGACTTGACATAGAGAAGGGCACTGAATTTCTCTCCCTGCGTGCGCACGCGGATATTGCCCACAATGATATCGCCGGTCTTGAGTCCGAAGCGGCGGATCTGGCTGGGAGCCACGTAGATATCATTCTCGCCGGGCATATAATTGGCACAGCGGATAAATCCGAACCCGTCCTGCATGACCTCCAGAATGCCGTTTGCCATCTGGCCGCTGTCGAGCTCTGTATTCAGTTCGTCCTTGTGCAGGACAGGTGTATCGGGCCGTCCCGGCTGGTAAAATCTCGACAGTCTTGCACCGGCCGACTCCGGATTTCCTTCCTGGGGAGTATTCTGATATGCAGGGATCTGGCTGGGTCCCTGGGCTGTCATTTTCGGATCATCGTTCTGCCTTGCAGCCTGTTCATCCACATATGCAGGTGTCTGTTCGCGGACGACTGCCTCATCCGTTTCCGGCAGAGCACCCATATAGGAATTGGTATTCGGAGCAAAGCCCTGTCCCTGTTCGGAAAGCCGTGTCCTCCCGGTCTGTTCCATGCCGGCGGCTCTGTCGGAACCGGCTTCATTCAGACGGCTGAAATCCCGCTGGGAATCTCCGGTCCGGTTTCTGTCCTGAGGGGATCCGAATCCGCTCTGCCCGGACTGTCTGACGGGGCGGTTCTGGCGCCCGTTCGGTGTATTCTGACGGTCATCCCTCCGTATACGGCCAGCGTTGTTCTGTCTGCGCCCGGTCCCGGTCCCCGGATTATAATTGCCGGCTCCCTGACGTCCTCTCTGGACACCCTGGCTCCTCTGCCTGACGCGGCTGCTGTCACCTGCCGCGCTCTTATCCTTTCGATCATAATCGGAAGGGCCGGCAGCGGTATTCTCCTGGCCCTGCCGGTCATTTCCGCTCCTCTGACGCGGCGGATTGTCTCCCTCCGTCCTGGCGGCAGATTCCTGTCCGGCGCCATCCTGTCCGTCCGCACTGCGGGAAGTCCCTGTCACATCTTCGGCTTCCTTCCCGCCGGCTCCGCCGGCTTCATCGCGGGCCTGTCTGACGCCGTCCTGCGCCCCCTGGGCTGCTTCCTGCATCTGCCGTCTCTGTATTCTTTCATTTCTGAGAAGGATCGCCTCCTCCTCATCTTTTTTCAGCATCGCATCGATCAAATCTGCCTTTTTGAGGGTTGAGATTCTGCGCATCCCCCTGTTTTTTGCGATCTCACGAAGATCATGCAGTGATATGGACTCATATCGTTCTCTAGTCATTCATTTTCCTCCAAGTATTCTATGATCCCACATGCAGGTAAAGGAGCTCCACGCTCAACAATCCCCCTGCTGTGCTTAAAGCGATTATTCATTCCGGACATCAAGCGGCCGGTGTGTCCATGGGACATTGCGCGCAGCAATAACAAAGCGGCGTCCTCTTGTCCGCTTATGCATACATGTCTGCGGGCACCCTCCCGTGACCACAAGTATTAAAAATGCACTGCTATAAAAAATGCACTGATCTGAGAAAAATACTTCGCCAGACGTGTCTGCGTCCTGCAGGCACACAAAAAATATCTGAGTATATACTTATTATGCGATAAAAATGGAAACTTATATGCCGATTGATGAAATAAGCTGGCAGGTCGTGCTGCACCCGCTATCCGCAGTGGTCACGAAAACACGCTGCCGCAGATCCGTCGGGATCTATGCTGCGGCAGATACACCCGGTTACCGACAACAGACATGGCTGCTAAGCGCACACACGGCATACATATGACTTGATCATAGATTCGGCAGGAAAATCCATCCTGTCCTTTGATGATGTACTTAGAGAGCATTATAGACCAGTCAAAATAGATTTTCAATGAGATATCTGTATATGTCTGTGTTTTTTTCATCCCAGCGGCCCGCTATAGCCTCCGCCGAGGCGGCATCCGGGACAGCTATTTTCACTTCCAGAAGGGTGACATCCTTCTCTTTTACTGACATGCGGACTTCATAAACACCGGAGGTCATGCGCTCATACACAGCATTCACCTCCCGGTCCTCCCTGATCTGACGGCCGTTTTCGACGAGCCACGTGTCCACCTGACTGCGGATCTGGGGGTTCAGACGGGCCCCGAAGAAACCCAGGGCCTGGATGCCGGCATCGGTCAGCTTCAGAAATTTCTTGTCTCCGCGCAGCACAATGCGGACCAGCCCCTGTTTTTCAAGCTGGTCATAACTCTCCGCCAGGGAGACAAAATTCGCATAACCGCTCTCCAGGAGGAAGGAGGAAAGCATTCCCTGTGTCACTTCCCCCTCCGCGCGGTCAAGCATATAAAGAATGATCAGTTTATAGACGGTAAAAACATTGTCCATTATTCATCTCCGCCGTTACACGTCCCTTCGGGAAGGTCTTTGCAGTTACGTTTATTCATTCCGGTTTTTCGGATCGCGGTCCAGAAGATCTTCAGCTGTCCGGTAGCGCCCGTCGCCTGTCAGGCGGTACAGACGCTCGCGGATCTGCTGTTCACAGCCGTTTTCAGAGGGTTCGTAGAGTCTGCTGCCTCTGACTTCCTCCGGAAGGTAAGGCTGGCCGCTGTAATGTTCCTTATATAAATGGGCATACTGGTATCCCAGCCCGCGGCCGAGTTTTCCGGCGCCGCCGTAGTGGGAATCCTGCAGATATGGCGGAACAGGCAGATTTCCTGTCTTCTTGACCAGTTCCTTTGCCGAGAAAATGGCGTTGGTCGCGGCATTGCTCTTGGGAGCACTCGCCACATAGCAGACCGCCTGGGCCAGAATGATCTGCGCTTCCGGCAGTCCGATCCGCTCGCATGCCAGCGAACAGGAGACTGCGACAGTGATCGCCATCGGATCTGCGTTTCCCACATCCTCCGACGCGCAGATCATGATCCTGCGGGCGATGAATTTTGGATCTTCTCCCGCCTCCAGCATCCTGGCAAGATAATAGACGGCCGCATCGGGGTCAGACCCCCGCATGCTCTTGATGAAGGCAGAAATCGTATCATAGTGATTATCGCCTCCCTTGTCGTACCGCGGAGCCCGCCTCTGAATACATTCCTGGGCAATATCCAGTGTGATCCGCACTTTTCCGTCCGCCGAGGGCTCTGTGGTCAGAACACCGAGCTCGACGGCGCTCAGGGCACGCCTGGCATCTCCGTCCGCAACATCCGCAAGGAAGTCTGCCGCATCTTCATCGATGGCAGCATTATACATGCCCATGCCCTTTTCGCTGTCGTAGACAGCGCGCATGATCAGGGCCCGCACATCTGCCCGGGAAAGAGGCTTCAGCTCGAAGACCGTAGACCGGGAGATCAGCGCCCCGTTCACCTCAAAATAGGGGTTTTCCGTGGTCGCCCCGATCAGTGTGACCGTACCGTCCTCAACGAAAGGAAGCAGATAGTCCTGCTGGGATTTATTGAAGCGGTGGATCTCATCGATAAAGAGGATCGTCTTTTTTCCGTACATGCCCAGACGGTCTTTGGCGCCCCGCACGGCTTCCTCCATGTCCTTTTTGCCGGAGGTCGTGGCATTGAGCTGGATAAACTCCGCACTCGTGGTATTGGCAATCACCCGCGCCAGTGTGGTCTTGCCGGTGCCGGGAGGTCCGTAAAAAATCAGTGATCCCAGCTTATCCGCCTGGATCGCCCTGCGCAGAAGACGTCCCTTTCCGATGATATGCTCCTGGCCCACGACCTGGTCCAGTGCCACGGGCCGGATCCTGGCGGCCAGGGGAGACTCTGTCTGCTGCTCCTGCCGCATGTAGTCAAATAAATCCATTACTATATAATCTCACTTTCTGATCATGCCGCTCTCCGGAGCGGCATCGCGAGGAAAAAGCCCAGAACGGGTTTCTCCGACGCGATCAGCGGTGGTTTGTGCCGCGTACTCCGGCAGAAAATCCCGACTGACTGCAATCTGCCGTTAATGAACAGCACTCCCTCCGCCGCAGACGCAGTAGAAAGAGTGCCTTCTTATGCTTGTATAGAAAAATCTTATCAGCAGGTCTCACTGCTGCCGGGTTCCGGAAACGATATCCAATACCGGCCCCGAAAATACATTCGGATTATAACAGAATGCATAATTGCGGTCAATGCATGAGCAGCCGGATCAGCCCGGGCGATAGCTGCTGCCCTTGCGAAGTCCCCTGGGATAATGATTTTTGAGCATGCTGCCGGCAGCCTTTCCCCATCCGACAGCACATCCGTCAATGCAGACAAGGCACCACCCCTTAGATATCCCCTCCGGCAAAGAGACTGCCTCTCCCCGAAGCCAGGCATAGGCTTCGGGACGATCCCCCTGCAGATGCATTGTGCTCAGAACCTCATTTTCCGTCAAAGCCATACCCAGTGCATGAGATGGTGTAAAACGTCCCTTTGTAATTTCTCCCAGCTGAAGACCCGGACGCAGAATGCGCAGCCCCTCCAGAGACAGCGAATCTACAGGGACAGGAAGCATATAGAGCGTGTCCCCGAAAAGGAGAAAGTATTCTTCCCCTGACTGTCCCGCGTCGGAGCAATTCAGGTTTTCTCTGCAAAAATCATACCATAAGCGCAGAGCCTCCTCTTTTTTCGGATCTCTTTTCCCGCCTTTTCGTCCTCTGTGCTTTTTCTTTGCGGACACCTCTTTTTTATCAGGTCTTTTTTCATCCCTGCCCTGCGGCCCAACAACTGCAGGACTGCCGTTTTCCCGGAGAAATCCGGAATCATGAATCTGCAAAAGCTGCTCTGCAGTGCATTCGTTTGAGATACTGTCACGGCCTTTTTTTGTAAGCACAGCGGCAAAATGACCTTCCCCTTCCAGCAGGTGAGGCCACAGACGGACTGTTTCCCGGACAGACTGGTCCGGATCTTCCTCACCCGGTACCCATTCGGGTCTTCCTGCGGCAAATCCCCACTTGTCCGGCTGTATAGAGGGCAGGTCGGCGATTGGGACGACAGAGAACTCAGGATGTGCTTTCAGGAAACGGACAATCGTACCTTCATTCTCTTCCGGAGAGAATGTGCAGGTAGAATAGACAAGCCTTCCTCCCGGACGCAGCATGGATGCCGCCTCTTCCATAATCTCCGACTGTCTCTCTGCGCACATACGTACATTTTCCGGACTCCAGTGGGTGAGTGCCTCTTCCTCTTTGCGAAACATTCCCTCACCGGAACAGGGCGCATCAACTACGATCCTGTCAAAAAAAAGCGGAAAACGGGAAGCCAGACGATGCGGAGGCTCATTGGTCACCAGTGCGTTGCGAATCCCCATTCGCTCCAGATTGGAGGACAGAACTCTGGCCCGCTCCGGATGAATCTCATTGGCGACCAGAATCCCTTCCCCCCGCAGGCAGGCTGCCAGTTTCGTGCTCTTGCCGCCCGGTGCCGCACAGAGGTCCAGCACACGCTCCCCCGGCTTTGCACCGCAGAGCACGGCAGGTACCATGGCGCTGGCCTCCTGGATATAATACATTCCTGCCTCATGCCAGGGGAGACGTCCCGGTCGGAAGTCCCGGGAATAATAAAAACCGTCCGGCTCCCATGGGACCTGCTTCAGCTCTCCATCCGCCGATTTTACATCCTGTCCGGCGGCTGCTTTTTGCAGCATGGCCAGAGCCTTTCCCCGTTCCGTCTTGAGCGGATTAAGGCGCAGTGAATAAAGGCGCTTTTGTCTGTAAGAAGACAAAAACGCCGCATATTCTTCCTCTTTCAAAAGTTCCTGCATCCTGTCAGTGAATGCCTCCGGAAGCGGGAGCCCGTTTTCTGTTTCCTTCTGTTCAGCAAAATCTGTCATTTTTCGAATCCTGTCAGAATACCGTTTTTCTGCCTCATTGCCTTTGTCCGCAGTCTTTCGGACTCCGGTCTCATTTCCAGTTGGAATCTCCCTTTGCAATGTTGGCAATCTGCTGCTCAGCATCAACCGCTCCTGAATCCTCACAGTTTCCTTCAAGTCCTGCGGCATGGAGGGCAAGAATCCGCTGGTTTCTGCTCCCCCGATACAAAAGAGTGATATCTTTTTCTGCGAGCAGAAAGCGCCCGTCCACCAGCACATCGATCAGGGACAGCATCTCATCCGTATGGGATGTGTGCTTATCCCCGCCGCTAAGAATATCTCTCTCATAGGTATAGCCGGTATAGCACCAGACGGTCTTTTTCGGATAGATCCGTTTCACCTTGCGCAGAAGACCCACCAGGACCGACTGATTTTCCGGCTCAAACGGTTCACCCCCCAACAGAGTCAGTCCTTCGATATACTCCGGCATCAGAAGCCGGAGGATCCGGTCCTCGGTCTCCAATGTATAGGTCTTCCCGTAATCAAAGTCCCATGTCTCCGGGTTAAAACATCCGGGGCAGGCATTGCGACAGCCTGATACAAAGAGACTCACCCTCACACCGGGACCGTCTGCAATATCATACTCTTTGATCTGCGCGTACTTCATTTTCTACCTCTCTTTGTTTTCTGCGGGGTCTCAACCGGAAGGAGCAGGATTTTCCTGATAGTATCCATGATCAGATCGTAGAGCCGGCCGAATACCGGAATGGAGCAGACACTGACCAGGACGGCACTAAAGACAATCATACCCGCAAGATTCAGAACTCTGCTGGAGCGCAGCTTCAGGACAGAGGCGATCAGAATGTATGCGTGAGGCGACAGGAATGTCGACCCCGCGTACACGATCAGGGACGCCTTTCCTATACCGGAAATCCATGTTCTGCGGGCCGGCATCAGCTGAATGACAGCGGCGCCCATGAGAAAAGCAACTGCATAAAACAATATCCTCCACATAATTCCCTGTGCGTCGGAAAAGCCCTCCGCCTCATAAGTCAGACGAATACTATGTATCCCATAGGGAGTGAAAAAGGCGACGGGTATTCCGATAAGCAGTATGAGGACACCGATCCAGCGGGGAAACTCTCTAAGCTTCCGGATCATCTCCGGTTGGCACATAACGCCCGCTGTGAAGAAGATCAGAAGACTGAAAACAGCGCCATAGCCTGTGTGGAATTCCTCCTGCTTTGTGAGACTGATGAGCAGTCCCAGGATCAGCGACAAGACCAAAGGGTATCTGAAACGAAACAGGTCTTTCTGCAGAAGTTTCCAGAAAAAAACTGCCAGAAGATAATAAAAGGCTGAGGAGGGAAGCAGGATCGAGCCATTGAAAATATCCGTGTTGAAGCTTGCCAGCCCCAGCAAGATCATCCCCCTGGCCATCAATATATATATGCCCTGAAACAGAATATAAGGGAAGAGAGCACCCGTCACAGCCTTTTCTCTTGACCTGTCGGGGTTTTTGGAGAAATAGCCTGTGACAAAGGCAAATACCGGCATATGGAAAAGATAAATGTATTTGATCAATGTAAACTCAACTGCCCCGTCGCGCATATAAACATTGACCACATGGCCGAGAGCGACCAGAAACAGCATGACCGCTTTGACATTATCAAAAAGATAGTCTCTTTCTTTTGTCTTCTTCGGGCCAACAGCCGTTCCCTCATTTTTCATGTCGAAAATCCTTTCCTGCCTTCCCGCAAAACCGGGGTTGATTTACATAGACCGGCCTGCACAGCAAATCTGATCTGCCTGTACAGGCCGGTCTGCAAAAATCGTAAGATTATCCGATCACCCTTTCGGCCGCTTCCAGCGCAGAAGCAATGACCTGGTCCATGTCGTAGTACTTGTATTCGCCGAGTCTGCCGCCGAAGACCACTTTTTCCTCTTTGTCCGCCAGTTCGCGGTAACGTCCGTAGAGTTCTCCGTTCTTTGCATCATTAACAGGATAATAGGGCTCGTCGCCGGGCTTCCACTCGGAGCTGAACTCCCTGCTGATGACAGTCTTTGGCAGATCCTCTCCCTTTTCATCTTTACCGAACTCGAACCATTTGTGCTCGATGATCCTGGTCCAGGGCGTCTCTCTGTCGGTATAGTTGACCGCTGCGTTGCCCTGGAAGTTGGGCATATCAAGGACCTCTGTCTCAAAGCGCACGCTTCTGTACTCAAGCGAACCATAGCAGAAATCAAAGAAGGCGTCGATGGGACCCGTGTAGATCACCTTGTCGGCAAGGGAATCCCATTCCGCACGGTTTTCCAGATAATCACAGTTCAGACGCACTTCAATGCCGTCCAGCATGTTCGCGACCATCTTTGTATATCCACCCACAGGAATTCCCTGATACAGGGCATTGAAGTAGTTGTTGTCAAAGGTCAGGCGGACCGGCAGTCTCTTGATAATGAAGGCGGGAAGCTCTGTGCAGGGACGTCCCCACTGTTTTTCGGTGTAGCCCTTTACAAGCTTCTCATAGATATCCGTGCCGATCAGACTGATCGCCTGTTCCTCCAGATTACGGGGTTCCGTGATGCCGGCGGCTTTTCGCTGCTCTTCGATCCTGGCAGCTGCTTCCTGCGGTGTCACTACGCCCCACATGCGGTTGAAGGTGTACATGTTAAAGGGCAGGGAGTAGAGCTCTCCGTGATAATTTGCCACAGGCGAATTGGTAAAACGGTTGAATACTGCAAAATGGCTGACGTATTCCCAGACTTCCTTGTTGTTTGTATGGAAAATGTGTGCGCCGTACTTATGAACATGAATCCCTTCGATCTGTTCTGTATAGACATTTCCCGCGATATTGGGACGCTTGTCGATCACCAGCACCTGCTTGCCGGCTTTCTTTGCCTGCTGAGCAAATACCGCACCGAACAATCCCGCCCCGACGATTAAATAATCATACTTTGCCATCTTTCCCCTTCCTTTCTACTCTTGGTTTTTGTTCCTCGGTCAATTATTGCAAGATATTACAGGTCCTTTTGCGGTCCCGTCGGAATTTCAGGCAGCCATTTAAGGTGTCACCGGAATCTGAAGTTTCGCCGCATAATAATTCTGAATCATTTCCTTTACAATCGATGTCTCCGCCTCCCCGTCTTCCAGTTTTCGGATCGTGCCGCCCTTCGTACTGTACAGATCCACCGAAGAAGTAAATATGGTGTCGAGGTTATTGTAATTATCTTCGCTGTGGAATAAGGAAGCCCCCAGGAAATAATTCGGGCCGTTAATATCAATATAATCAAGTATCGTGGATGTAAGATCCAGCGTATTTCTCCCCGCGGCATCAATCTGCTGCGGTACTACCCCTCTGTGATAAATCATCAGAGGGATCTGATCGATCGAGGGGTTTGCTCTCTTATATTCAGGAAACGCTTCATTATAATACAGATCTGCATAAGTCGCATGATCAGCTGTAAAAACAATGATCGTATTCTCAAAGGCAGGACTGGCCTCAATCTTCTCAATAAAAACCCCCAGCCAATAATCCGCGTTGTAAAACTTATTCAGTTCGCTCTGGCTCCCGTCTCCGAATTTCTGATCCGGAGAATCGAAAGAAGCATGGGTCCCGAATGTATAGATCGCGGTAAAGAAAGGCTGTCCGGCAGCATGTTTTTCTTCAACTTGTTTGAGGAGCTCTTCATACGCTTCCTTGTCCGTCATACTGCCGCTCGGTCCGGAATAACCGTGCCCCGGTTCACCGATCACCTCGTCAAAACCCATCTCCTGCAGATAACTCGCGAAGGGTACCAGATTTGGCTCCGTGTTGATAAAGGAAGTGGTATATCCCTGGTCAGCCAGAAGATTCTGGATGCCGATCAGACTGTTCGAGTCATAGTTATCCAGCTGAAAGCCCGAATAAAGCTGTCCGCTGATCCCCCGATAAGTCGCGAAAGTATGATTGTAATAGTTGCTGAAGGAAATGGACTTTTCCTCGAGAGCGGCCGCATTGGGCATTATGCCGCGTTCATCTTTTACAATGTGCTCTGACAGGCCCTCCGTCAGGATCAGCACGATGTTGGGCTTTTCTCCGAGTGTATCCGGTTTCTCCACAGAAGCACAGGAAATCCCCTTCCTGTAAAAATCTGCTGTGCAGTTTTCTATACTCTCCAGTTCTTTCCTGACTCTGGCGGCCTCTTTTGCCTCCGCGCCAAGGCGCCAATAGGCAAAAAGGGGCGAATGCAGATTTCCATAGATCAAAGTAAATAACAATTCTGCACAGAGTACAGCAGACAAGAGCAGTGAAGCAGATGACCGGCAGATCCTGTCGTCCCCGTCTTTTCCCTTTCGCAAATCCAGCAGCCTTGCAGGAGGGTAAAACGAAAAGACAAGTGTGATCACAATCCCCAGTATATAGATCACTATTTTTCCGGAGAGATCCCGCACATTGTCGAGATTTGTCAGCATGACCAGAGAGATATAATCTCCGCCGAACCATAAGATCAGCATCTGGGCATTCAGGAGCAGCATCAGAATTCCGTTCACAACCGCACGCACACGGAAAGACCGGATCACTTCGGTGAGCATCCAGATGACAAGGAGCTCCAAAAGCCCGCAGAACAACATCTTGTTGCTGCCTGCGCTCCTGCGTCCCAGAATCATAAGTATAAGAGAAAACAGGTATTTCAGAATCGTTATACGAGAGTTCAATAATGTCTGTGTATGCGTTTGTTTATTTGTCTTTTTTCTATCAGACATTTGTTCCTTGCTTATACATCCTTTCTCCTGCATCTTTCCGCTGCGGACAAGGCTCTTGAAAAGCTCTTTTCCTCAGCATTGTCTAAGAGATCAGGTTATCACGATCGGCATGACTACCATAATAATATTTAAGAGAAAAATACTGTGAACCAGGCAATAGGATATGAGCAGGTTCGGACTGGACGACAGGGAAGAAGTTTTTTTCCTGTCTTCATGATCTGTATTGTCATCCGCATGGATATCCGCCTTTGTTTCTGTGTTACTGTCCGCGGACACGGATTGCACTTGGGACAGCTCACTGACGTCAGGGGTCCTCTCGGGAGATGCCGGGTCCATCAGGCACAAAAGCATGATCATCATAATGGGAATATAATATCTTCCCTGCAGGCCGGTAATATAATATGTGTCTGTCGGGGTATGTGCCAGCAGCATTGCAAGACCGATCAATAATATTGCCAATAGGGGTGCTGCCAGGCAGATAAAACTGCTGATCCGGCGCAGAGCAAAATCTCTTCTGCTCCTGCTGACGCAGACTGCCATGATTACCATGAAAATGCAGGAGTAAAACCACGGCATCTGTATATTCTTTACAGATCCCATTTTCCCCCCGAAAAATTCATAGACCAGCCTGCTTCCTTCCATAAAGAAGGTGTTGAAGTAAAGACTTAGCAGCGTCATCGGCTTTTCTATGAAATAGCTGAGTGTATATACCTCTTTTCCGGAGAAAGCACTGACATGTGTTCCGGAGCCCGGCAAAAGCCGGTTCAGAAGACTGCTGATATTCCCCTGAAGAAATCCAAGACCGATAAAACCTGTGATCATCACAAAAAAGGGGATATTTTTGATCCACTTCCACCTTCTTTCCAACGGGATCAGCAAAAGAAACAGTGCCAGGGGCGCGTAAACACCGCCTTTAACAGTTACTATCTGCAGGGATGTAAACAAAAGCAGGAATACATCTACAGGTCCGGGAAAATCTTTCCCGACAGAGAAATACACACAGTAGGCGAAAAACAAAAGGGCAGACGCAGCCAGTATGCAATCATAGGAATAGGATGCCGCCTGCTGCAATCCTATCGGAAGAGTCGCATAGAGGAAAAAAACTTCCTTCATGCCCGGCAGTCTCCGGACCGCCAGACAGGTCAACAGGACATATGCGATCAGGTTACAAAACCTTCCCAGAAGATAAACCGGTATCGTCGGCAGCTGCAGTATCCTCCCCAGTGTAATTCCGACTGCAGAAGGAAGAAAATACAACATGCTGACATTGGAATATGTACTTCGCATGACACAAGGCGTCAGTTCCTGTTCAGGCACCGCAGATTTAAATTCTGTATACATACGCCTGTAATCATCGATCGTAGCCGTATAAGAGTAATACTCTTGTGTCTCAACGTCGATTTCTCTGCGATAATCGTAACCTTCCAGCATCGTCGGTTTTCCGATACCCATCAGGCGGTTGGACAGGCTATATGCAGTATCTATATGAGCATATTCATCCGGGACAGAATAGACAGGGATGATCAGCATGTACAGGACGCCAAGGAATAAACAGATCGGAACATATATTTTCTGCACATTCCAACCCAGGACAAGGATCATCAAAAAGCTCATGACCAGGAACACATAGACCAGTATCGCAAAGGTCCGGTAGAGGGGACGCAGAAATCCGTAGTCGGCATAAGAAGCCTTGAGAATCGGCAGATTTCCTGTCCTCTTGTCTCCGACCATTGCTTTGACAAGGCTCTTCCCTTCTCCGATATAAAAATGCACTTCAGAAGCTTCAAAGCCCACCGGCTCGATGCAGATCCGGATCTCTCTTCCGGCGGAAGCCGCGTATTCCTTCTCCAGATACATCTTCCATTCAGATCTGACAGACGGCAGACTGGACACTCTGCAGTACTCATCATGAAGGACAAGTTCATTACCGGCATCAAACAGCTGAATATGCAGCATCGATCCTCTGTTTTTCTTTGCAGCGCATACCTGGAAAGAAAGCGAAGAGAGCTTATCCTGCTGAGCTGTAAAAGTCTCCGTCAAAAGATCGTCGTCAGAATCCAGTACGATCGATCTGTCCCTGTATTGCCCGTCTTCTTCCACTACAACCGCGGATGTGGCGTTCGCCATGGCGAAGGCAACATTATCGGTATATACAAAGACTGCGATCAACAGATACAACAGGGTCATCATTACAAAGAGAAAAGGAATCCGTATCTTTCTGCAGACAGCCGCAAGCCGGAAACGGCTGACTCTATGCCCTGCAGGAACTGCTGTCTTCTGCGCCCTGCGGAATATTCCGGGCCAGAGGCCCACCAGCATCCACAGGAAAAAATACACCATTCCCCTGACAAATGCCTGAAAATTCAGCGGCTGATAGTCTGTGTAAATGGCAGAAAAAACAAGATTATAGGCTCTCCTGTGCTTACTGCCCACAAACAGTTCCGACTTATTATCGGCTGTTTCACTCAGGCACAGTGAAGGACAGATTTTAATATTTTTCCCGCTGATATACAAAGAAACATCCTTCCCCTCCGACTCTTCAAAGGGGAGAGGAACGAAATTTCCGATCTGAGGAAGAGCTTTCTTCAGATCCAGAACGTAGTCCCCTACAACTTCGCCTGTGGTATTGTCTTTAAGGAAAAAATACAGCGACTCGTTCCCATATTGTATTTCGTTTTCCTCAAAGAATCTGATACTGATTCCCCGGAAATTATTGCGGGAGATTTTGAAATCGGTTCGGATCTCCATTCCTTCCGTGATGTCCTGCCGGGCGTCGCTTGTTGTTCCAAATGCCTGGGAAGAGGTCACCTTCCTTCCGCTGAACATGTAACATAAGGTCGTGACCAGAATCGCGGCCGCGACCAGATAATATATGATATTCCAAAGGCGGGCTCTTTTTCTCCTTTCAGGAGATGCCGATTTATTCATATATTCTGTCCCTGCTCTGTTCTTATCTGAGCTCATAGCTCATCACTCTGATGATCGGATATTTTCTATAAGAAATCTCCTGCATCACTTCTCCTTCATCATTGACATAGGTGCTTGTTTTATCCTTCTCCTCCGTTTTTTTCTGTCCGACAACAAATCCCCTCAGATCCAGCCTGTCTCCCCCCAGAAATACCACGCCGGGCTCATCCTCGATTCGAAGGACATATTGACTGTCTTCGTCTCCCGCGGGATGCGCAAACACATAAGAGATTTCCCCGTCCTTCATAAAGTAGTCAACGATGTATTCTCCATCCATACGCTTACCGCAGTAGGCATATGGGTTCTGGCTGATGGATGCAAACGTGCCTCTCTTGATATCATCAGATTCGATCATGCCGTAAACAGGGTCGATCTGAACACACTGATATCCGTAGAAATTATCGTCTCCCTCCATTTCATCGCGGACAGTCCCTGTATAAAACCCGTAAATCGTGACCGTATCGCCAATCCTCATATCAGGCATCACGGGCTGTTTAGATCTGTATCCCGCCGTATCGGTAAAGCTGCCTATGACCATGCCGATGCCGTCGCTTTTTACACGAAAATTACAGGAAGTCTCCGACTCATACACAAAAACAACTTTCCCGGTGATATACACGTACTGATCGATATATTGTTTTTGATCGATCACTTTTCTTGTGAGTTCCAGGGCCTGCTCTTTGATCTTTGAAACATGGTCTCCGTTGGCAAACAGCGTCTCATGGACCAGCCCGCCGTCTTTGTATTCACTGCGGCATCCGTAGCATTTGCCGTAATCATAGACGCCATCCGTATACTTATTATTCGATTCATAGATGCGGACCGCGTGATGCCTCTTTCCGTCCAGATACATCCCCTCTTCCCGGGTGCCGTCCGAATAATTCAGGGAGCCTGTTCCCTCAGGCTTTCCGTTCTGCCATTGGCCGCTGTAGGTCAGTTCTCCCTTGTCAGAAGTAAACTCACCGGTACCCGAGGGCTTTCCGTTCAGCGTCGCTCCCTTGTAGGTCCCTTCATAGTCTTCTCCCGACCATCTCAGAGTATACTTGATCGAGTCATCTTCCAGGACACGATCCTCCGTTTTCCTGTCACGCAGAAAAACTGCCATCAAAATCAGCAGCAGCAGGACAATTCCTGCAGCCGCCATATACTTTCTGTTCATTTCAGGCTTATGAAACAGATCACTTTTTTTCATATACCTACCTTTTTCAATGTATCTGTATTTACATTTCTTCCTGTTTCTCATCGGATCAGAAGCAGATACACAGGATCAGAAGTGAAATGTCTCCGACAGTCCCTTCCACTTTTTATCCTTTTCACTGAGGTTGAGCGGTGTTCCGTCTTCGAGAGTATATCCCTCACTATCCGCTGTGCCATAGTAAGTTCCCAAAACCTGAGGCCACTCGATTCCGATCTCGGGATCGTTCCAGGCCATTCCGCCCTCATCCCCGGGACGATAGAAATCTGTCACCTTGTAACAGAATTCTGCTTCATCGCTCAGAACCAGAAATCCGTGAGCAAATCCTTCCGAGATATAGAACTGTTTTTTATTTTCTTCGGAAAGGATGATCCCGAACCATTTTCCGAAGGTTTTGCTGTCCTTGCGGAGATCGACCGCAACATCAAACACCTCGCCGCGGATCACACGGACAAGCTTGCCCTGGGGATACTGTTTCTGGAAATGAAGGCCGCGCAGCACACCTTTTACAGACATGCTCTGATTATCCTGGACAAACACCATGTTCATACCGGCTTCATGCATATCATTCTGATTGTAAGTTTCCATAAAATATCCCCGGCTGTCCCCGTGAACGGTCGGTTCAATCACATAAAGTCCTTCTATATCCGTTTTTGTCACTTTGATCTGTCCCATTATAACCTCATATCCTCTCAATATCATTTATGATCATTTGTATCAGTCAGCTCTTTTCAATAAGTTCTTTTTCCTCTGTATCTCCGGAACTGCTCTCCAGCAGCTTTTTGTCCAGCATCGCAATCGTCTGGCTCATTCTGCGCACTTCTGCCGTCACCTTGGAGATCGCCACTGTCAATGAAAAAATAATAACCAGAGATAATAAAAAGCCGCAGAAGAAGATCATATTCATGGTCGACTGTATTCCCAGCGCCCTGGTGATTGCCTTGATTAATTTAGGAAACAGGACAAGAACCACAAGCACGGCATCCGCGAACAACCAGACCAGAACATATTTCAGCTCCAGGACCCTTCTTCTGACCATGTTTACGACCACCGCCAGCCCGATTCCGAGAAATACCAGCAATATTATCTGTAGACGAAGAGACATCTTATTACCTCAACCTTTCAATCAGAATCGCAAGTGTCACCTTCACCATATAGTAGACAGATTTTCTCATGGATATCGATGATTCACCTGTCTCCCTCTCATGCATGACAACCGGCACCTCTACGATCTTATAATGCTTACGCAATAATCTGCAGGCGGTCTCCGGCTCAGGATAATCTCTGGGATAGTCTTTCACAAAAAGCTCGATCGTCCTCCGGTTGCACATCCTCATTCCGGAAGTGGCGTCGGTGATCGGTTTTCCGAAGAGACACCCCGACAAAAAGCGGAAAATTCCTATTCCGACCCTTCGAATGCCGGAGGACTGAAAGCCCTCTTTCTTGATAAAGCGGGAACCGATGACCATGTCAGCGTTCTCCCTGACCAGAGTCTCCTCCATCAGCGAGAGATATCTTGCGTCGTGCTGACCATCGCCATCCATCTGAATCGCGATATCATAGTCATTTTTAAGGGCATATAGATATCCAGTCTGGACAGCACCTCCGATACCCAGGTTGACCGGAAGATCGAGCACAGGAATGTCATTTCTCCTGCAAATGTCCAGCGTTTTGTCTTTAGAACAGTCATTGACCACAATGATATCGTAATCCGGTGCGAATCTGCGGATATTGCTGACTGTTTTTGCAATACTTTCACTCTCGTTAAAAGCGGGAATAATCACTATTCTTTTCATATCTTGCCCCAGTTATTCGAGATGATTGGATCCCTGTGCACTGGAATATGCCCGGTTGAGAACACGCGCGATCTTATCCGGCCAGAACTTCCTGTACATGATGTATTCCTCCTCTGTCCTGCCGTGATCTTCAATGATTGCGGAAGTCTCGGAGCCTTCATGGATACGGTGACCCATCAGTGCTTTGGGGGAGTAGAGAAAGTCACCCTTGAGTCTGGAGATCATTTCCCAGGCCTGCCAGTCTTCACAGGCGCGAAAGCCGTGCTGGAAAACCGCGTAAGGCAGATTTTCCTTTGCATAGGTGACTGAAGGACAGCAGATAGGGGATCCGAAGGACAGGATCCGCCGGCGGATCCACCTGGATTTTTCTGCCATGGGCAGCCGGATTGGCAGCAGCATCAGTCTTTTGATCTGCAGCAAACGGTTATTGTAGGTTTTCTCGTTGTCCCGGATCTCATAATAATCGCTGAAAAAAATCAGCGGTTTTTGTGAACTCTCCATTTTCTGCAGGACATTCTCCAGATAATCCGGATCATAGATATCATCCTGATGTGCAATGGTAACATATTTACTGTCTGCATGTGTGTAGGCAAAATTCCAGTCCTGTGTAATGCCTCCTTCCCCATGATTGACAAACAAGGGAAGGTTATATTGTTCAGCTATAGAGCTGATAAAGTCGTTGGGAGTGGATGTTGCCATGATAATATGGCTATCGACTGTCTGCGCCATCAGGGATTGCAGACAGTCCTCCAGATAGGGGCTTTCCTTGTAGGCACAGACAGCAAATGTGTGTAGTTGTTTCATATTCTTCATTACCTCCCGCATGGACGGGCTTACATCAAAGAACTGCCTGTCTCCTACTGAGTTTTAAGAAATCTGGCAAGTGCATCCTTCCAGTCCGGAAGAGGGACAAATCCCATCTCTGTGAGTTTGGATTTGTCCAGACGGCTGTTAAATGGACGAGCAGCTTTGGAAAGGCCGTATTCCTGCGTAGTCACGGGTATTACCCTGGTATCATAGCCGGCCTGGCGATAGATTTCACAGGTAAAGTCATACCAGGAGATATATCCGCCCTCATTCGTGGCATGATAATAACCGTACTTGTCTGTCCCGATCATGTCGACAAGAAGTCTGGCCAGGTCATATGTGTAGGTAGGTGTTCCGATCTGGTCATTGACGACTCTGACAGTGTCGTGAGTCCTGCCCACATTGAGCATAGTCTTGATAAAGTTTTTTCCATTGACACCGAACACCCAGGCAATTCTGACTATGAAATATTTCTCGAGCGTGCCTGAGACCGCCAGTTCACCCTCCAGCTTGGTCTGCCCATAGACGTTGAGGGGTTTATAGTCCTTGCAGTCCGGTTTCCATGGCTCCGTTCCCTGTCCGTCAAACACATAATCCGTGCTGATATAGACCATTTTGCAGTCTGTCTCTTTACAGGCGTGTGCGATATTGGCTGTTCCGCCTGCATTGATCGCGCGGACTTTTTCCTTTTTGTCCTCATCTTCCGCAAGGTCCACTGCAGTCCATGCAGCACAGTGTACCACACAGTCAGGATTATATTGCTGTATGGCAAGCAGGACTGCATCGCGGTCTGTGATATCCAGCTGTACATAAGGCATGGAAGTCACAGGCGTTCCGTCGGCAGTTCCGGCATAAGCAGCTGCGATATCACTTCCGATCCCATCGTGTCCTCTTTTAAAAAGCTCATTCATCACGTCGTGGCCCAGCTGGCCGCCGACACCTGTTACCAGGACTTTCATTCTGTCTTCCCTTTCCCGATATGCTGCAGGCAGCTGTCTGATGATCAGCGGCCTCCGTACATCTGCTCGTAGTAGTTCTGATATTCGCCGTCGATGATGGGCTGCCACCAGGACTGATTGTCAAGATACCAGCGGATAGTCTTCTTGATACCGTCTTTGAACATAGTCTCCGGCAGCCATCCCAGTTCCTTGTGGATCTTGGTCGGATCGATCGCATAACGCATATCGTGGCCCTTGCGGTCTGTGACATAGGTGATCAGACTCTCTGGCTTGCCCAGCTCCTTGCAGATCAGCTTTACGATATCGATATTCTTCATTTCATTGTGACCGCCTATATTATACACTTCACCGACACGGCCCTTTCTCATGACCAGATCGATCGCCTTGCAATGGTCCTCCACATACAGCCAGTCGCGTACATTGAGTCCTTGGCCATAAACCGGGAGCGGCTTGTCGTGCAGAGCATTGATGACCATCAGAGGGATCAGCTTCTCCGGGAAATGATAGGGACCATAGTTGTTGGAACAGCGGCTGATGGAAACAGGCAGTCCATAGGTCCTGTGGTAAGCCAGGACAAGAAGGTCCGCGCCCGCCTTGGAACTGCTGTAAGGGCTGCTGGTATGGATGGGTGTCTCCTCCGTAAAGAAGAGATCGGGACGGTCCAGGGGCAGATCGCCGTACACTTCGTCCGTGGAGACCTGATGATAACGAGTGATCCCGTATTTGCGGCAGGCATCCATCAGGGTGGATGTTCCGATAATATTGGTCTGCAGGAAAATCTCGGGATTTTCGATGGAGCGGTCCACATGAGATTCCGCAGCAAAGTTCACGACTATATCGGGCTTTTCTTCTTCAAAAAGCTTATTGATCCCCTCCCGGTCACAGATATCCATCTTGACAAAACGGAAATCCGGTTTATCCATTACAGGCGCCAGAGTGGAGAGATTACCTGCATATGTCAGCTTGTCAACACATACAATCCTATCCTCCGGATGTTTCTCCAGCTCATAAAACACAAAATTACTTCCGATAAATCCGGCTCCTCCGGTAACTATAATTGTCATTTTTACTCCTTTCAAACCTGTTTGCTTTAAAAAAATACCAGAATTATCAGTGTTATGCAAGATTGCTGAGATCTGTACACGCCCTATCGAGGCGTGTACATGTGACGCTGCTCATCCTGACAGAGAGAGGTTCTTTTCACATATAATATTTTCACATATAATATATAAAACAGATTCCTGTTTATACTTGTGGTCATAGGCGGGTGCCCGCAGACTGCACATTGAAAGAGAACGATTAAAGCGCAAAGAACTGCCGGTAATTAAAAAAACAATCAAAAATAAGAAGGAGTGAATCCCCATGCGCATATTCCGAACCTACTACAGCCACAAACATCTCCGCGCCGCAAAACGCAAAACCGCAGCCATAAGACGCGCGGGCCTCATCCGAAAAAACAAAGACCGCAAAATCCTGGTCGTACTCCATCTCTTCTATCCGGAGAGCTGGAAGGAAATCCGGGAATACCTGCTGAACTTCAGCGGCTACAACTGGGATCTGTGCATCACCTTTCCCGATATGATCGCGGACAAGATCGACAGGGAAGATATTCTTGCGGTCAATCCCCGCACAAGTTTTTTTCAGATGGAAAACAAGGGTTTCGACATAGGTCCCTTCCTGACTGCCATTAAGCAGATTGACCTTTCCTCCTATGAGGCTGTGTTCAAGCTCCAGTCCAAGGGCGTGAAACGCATTTTCATCTACATCTACCGTCAGCTCTTCTTTGGCAGGGACTGGTTCCTGAACCTGTACGAAGGTACTGTGGGCGCCGGTGTGATCCACCAGACGATTGACAGGATCCTCAATGATCCGGGAGTCGGCATGATCGGAGCAAAAAACCTGATCGTCCGCGACCCTGTCCACAAGGAAAACCTGATCATCAGGCGTCTGAAAGAAGCAGGCATCCAGGTGGAAAAGGGCTATCTCTTCCTGGCAGGCACCTGCTTTGCCGTAAAGCCCTCGTGCCTGCAGCCCCTGAAGGATCTTTCCTTTACTCTGGACGACTTTGTGACGGTTCCCTCCTCCAGGGGAATGAGTCTGGCCCATGCCCTGGAACGCTATATGTGCATCCCGTCCCAAAAAGACGGACTGCGGATCGAAGGAAATGATGTCATGAGGCTTCGCAGAGTCCTGAGGCGTCCCCTCGAGGACCTCTTTCACAGTATTTCCAGCGAGCGGCTTCACGAACTTCCTTACATCTTCGACGACGAGTACTTCCTCTGGCGTCTCGATAACCGCTTCGTACGATACAAGATCCGGAAGATGCCTGTCGGAGATCTCAAATACCAGATGGGTCCCGGCGAAAAGATCATTTCACTAAAAGACACCTATCCCTACCGCTATCTTCAGGGCGACAAATCAGCCTATGAGGATTACTGTCGTATCCATGAAGAAAAAGGGTATCCTGCCATGACTGCGGACCGGTTCGATGCACTGATCAGTTCCCTGTCTCAACAGGGCTACGATCCAAAACACATCATCCTGGTAAACGAGCTGGGTGTGATCCGGGACGGCCAGCACAGAGCCTGCTGTATTGCACACAAATACGGCCTGGATCATGAGATCGAGGTCATGGAAGTTGAAAACATTGACCGCATTTATCTTGCCAGACACCTGGTCCCCCGCCCTGTCGTAAGCCTCTATTACAAAAAACGCTACGGTGTAGAGCCCCTCTCTTGATCGAGCATGGCTCTCCTGTACACCAGGTCAGACTGCAGCCAGTAATGAACAGTGTTCTTTCCCAACAGAAGAACGCTGTTCGTTTTTTTTGGGGAAAATCCACAGTTTTTTGAACAGTTATCTGCGGAGAGCCTTTGATACCACAGCCATAAAATAGCGGTTCCTGCCCGCTGCAAGAAGCAGTGCATACCCACACGCGCAGCAGACTATTCCTGTCACCAGTGACAACAGGGGAGAAAGATCGAATATCCCGATCACAAAGCTGATTCCCGGGATCAGAACAGAACCCGCGGCCGCGTATCCAATCTGGATCAGTACTTCCCGCACATCCATATACTCATTTACATCATGCAGGCGAACCAAGCATATGATCAAAACCATCGCCTCCGCAATGACGGTGGTGAGTGCTGCGCCGTCATGGCGCATAAGTGGAATCAAGACGACATTCAGTCCCACATTGACCAGAGCAGCACTTATGGTCGCGGAAAGACTCGTCTTTTCAAAGCCGTTGGGGGTATTGATACAGTTGACCACCACTCCGCTCCCGACCGCAAACAAAAGGGCAGCGGAAAGAATCTGCAGTGAACGAACTGCCGGAAGATAACTCTCGCCGGATAAAATGCGAATAATATCTTCTGCATAAACTGCAAGTCCGGTCATACACGGGATGAGGAGCAGGATCACACAACTGCAAATCTGCGTGAGCAGGGTTCTGTAATTTTGTCTTTCCTTTCTCCCGGCATACCTGGACAAACGAGGAATGGTCACTGTGTAAACTGCTGTCATCATGTATTTTACAAGCTGATAAATCTTGACAGAAACTGCATACAGTCCCGTGTAATAATCTCCCGCGATCCACCCCAGCATGGTTGTATCCGAACTGACATAAACCGTAATTGCCAGGCTGTTGGCGAAAAAGACAAACATCGGATAAAAATGCCTGAAGACCACTCTCGAGAAAAGGAGCCGGATGTGTACATAGCGCCTGCAGTAGATCCAGTTGGCAATACACATCAGACTGCTGGACATTACAGTGATACATGCATATTTCAGATAGTCTTCAGGACGGTGGATAAAAATGAAAAGAGCCGCCATACACAGGACCTGGACGGCCAGGCTCCGAATCGTAATATAGAGAAAATCCTCGTAGACAGTATTGACCCACTCAACACCGAGTGTCGTCAAAATGATCGTCATACTCTGGATCAGGATCACCGCCCGGTAATCTCTGAATTTGGGCAAGGTCAGCAGAATCACAAAAAGGGCTGCATAGGAGATCGCAGTTGTAAGAAGATTCAGGGAAAAAATCTCCGAGGCAAAACGATCAAATTCTGCACCTTTGCTTTTTCTCGCACCTTCCCGCACGCCGTATGTACTGATTCCCAGTGCCGCAAATAATGCGAAATAGGAGATGATGGAAGCGGCATAGTTTACCTTTCCGATATTCTCTACCTGGAGAACACGGGATGTATAAGGAAAGGTGATCAGGGGAAATATCACCGAGGCGCCGACCTTGATAAAATTGAGAACGGCATTGACACCGATCGACTTTCCGCCTGCAGGCTTAATCTGATCTTTTTGTTTATTCTGTTTATTGTCTTTATTGATGCCGGTTTCCGGACCGGTCACTGTACTGTTCGGCATATGATCATCTTGTTTTCCGGACGTCGCTGCTTATTAGATCCGGAATTATTATTCAATCCTGACTTCAAAAAATAAATCAATGTGATTGTCCGTCCATCTCATCCATCAGACAGGCAAGCGTCCTTTTCGCACCGGTCTCCATATCAAACAGGCCTTTCCAGCCCAGCGACTCAAGGCGGGAGGCATCAAGAGAAGAATTGTCCATGGGATTGAAAACAGCCTTCTCCTGCTCCGTCGGCAGGTCAAAGAGGACCTTTCTTCCGGCTGCTCCCGCAAAGACCTCAGCCATCTGCCGGATGGTCACGATGCTGTCTCTGTTGGATATATTGTAGGCCTGCCCCGACTCTCCCTCAAGGAGGATGGTGAGGATGGCAGAGGCGCAGTCCAGAATATAGCAGTAGGAGCGGATCTGACTTCCGCTGCTCTTTAAGACAATATCCTTTCCGGCCGCGACATCCCTGGGAAACTGGGAGGAGGCGCGGTTATCCGCCGCTGTCATCGTAGGGCCATAGACATGACCGGGCCTGGCCACAACAAAATCGACCCCGTATTCCGCCTTTGCGGACGCACAGAGGGTCTCCGCAGCCCTCCTGGAAACAGGATAGCAGGATCTGGGATTCAGAATGTCGACCGTGCCGAACATATCCTCCTGAAAGGGCTCTGCGGTATCCTTCCTGCCGTATACCTCGCTGGAGGAGACATAGAGGACCCTGCTCCCGGGCTTTGCAGCGGCCATCTGCAGAATGGACTGTGTCCCCAGGATAGTCGTCATCATGGTCTGTGCGGGATGCTTTCCGTACAGAGCCGGGTTGGCATTTCCGGCCGCATGGATCAGATAATCGGGAAGAGGATCCGGGAACTGGTCCGGGGCGCAGTCTTTCAGGGCGTCAAAAGGATAATAGTGTATATTTCCCTTCTCCATCCTGTCTCCGAACCGGCTTTCCATTCTCTCTGTGCTCCTTCCCGCAGCGAGGATGGTGATCCCGGCTCTCTCATCCATATTGAGCTGGGCCAGGACATCCACGATCGCGGAGCCGATCAGACCGGATGCCCCCGTGATCAGAACAGTCTTTCCTTTCAGGTTCTTCCATCTGCGCACAGACTTTCCGACCCTGCGCAGATCCTCCAGATAGGATGCATGGTACTTCATTGATTCTTCTTACTCCTTGATCCAGTTGTCCTGCGACGTGTGCAGCAGTGCCTTGAAGATCCGCAGATCGTCCAGTGTGGTGATCTTGAGGTTTTCCTCGGATCCTTTGGAAAACCAGGTCGTTTTTCCCAGCTCCTTCATGAGCATGCAGGAAGCCGCTGTGCCGGTGATTCCTCTCTTCTGCGCCTCCAGATGTGCCTCATAGAGGTCATTGAGCAGATAGGTGTGAGGAGTCTGTGTGCGGAACAGACGCTCTCTCTCAGTGGAAGTACAGGAGGAAATACCGTCGTCACTCTCGAAGACCACTTCCGTACAGGGAATGACCGCAACCGCGCTGCCATGCATGGAAAAGGTGGCAAGGCTGTCCGAGATGATCATGGAGGAGACCATGGGTCTGTTTCCGTCATGGACCATGACAATGGCATCCTCGGGAACCTGGCTGTCTTCCTTGAGTGTGCGCAGTCCGTTGAAAATAGACTCCTGACCGGTCTCGCCGCCTGGTACGATCCATTTGAGCTTGGTGATATTAAACTGGCGGGCATAGGCGCGCAGGACATCCGTCCAGGAAGCAATGGTCACAACGATGATCGCGTCGATCCCGGGATGTTTCTGAAAGGCTTCCATGGTGTGGATAATAACCGGTTTATTGTCCACATGAATAAACTGTTTGGGAATATCCTGGTGCATCCTTGTGCCGGATCCCGCCGCAGTCAAAAGAGCAATCGTCATAGCTGCCTCCTTTTATTCCTTATGAACTAGTCATTATGAACTTCACCGTCCCCCAGATCCAGTTCATAGGGAGGGTGATTGTGTCTCTTATCCTCCGGAGGCATGGTCATATAGTCTCCGAAGCGCCTGGACAGATATGCGTCCACGTCCGCAGGTTCGCAGATCTCCTGTCCGGAGAATTCCATTCGCTGCACAGGGAAAATATCCTTCTTCTCGACAATGCTGATAAAAGGCCTGGGGTCATGCAGGTAGTTGGCCCGCTTTGTCTCCTGTCCGTTGTAGCAGCCGGAAACTCTCTTTGCATGCCGGTAGAGCCACCTGGGGGAAACATGCAGGACCCGCATTCCCTTGTGGACAACCTTGCAGGTGCCGGTCACTGCCTTTCCCAGGATGCCGCCGAAATAGAGGACGGGCTCATCCAGCCAGTAGAGAATGAGCATCTTGCCCCAGAACCAGCTGCGCCATCCGTGGATCTTCATCAGGACCTCATTGTCCGGGATGTTGTCGAAGCAATAGATATCCAGGAAAATACCGAGATCGCCATCGATGTTCTTGAGGGCATCCTCCTTGAATTTTGTCCCCTTCCTGCACCACCTGGTGGTCATGAGTGGATAATTCTCCATGGTAGCGGCATTGACGACCTTGTATTTTCTCCGCCATTTTTTCTGTCTGGCGATACGCAGGAATTTCTCATAGTCCTTGCGCAAAAGACCGACATCAATGTCGTCATCCCAGGGAATCATACCGTGATGGCGCACTGCCCCGATCGCGGTTCCCCCGCATCCGAAATAAGAAAGGCCGTTTTCGGTGCAGAGCTCATCAAAATCCCGGAGTATCTCCAGTTCGATCTGCTGCAGCCTGTGCAGTGTTTTCTCATCATATTCCTTATAGAGCATATGCAACTCCTTTTTCTCTTATGCCTTTATCCCTGATACCTTTATTGATGTGCCCTGATCACACCTTGCCCATCAAAAACAGAAGCCGGATCATGAGATCCTCCGTGCGTTTGTCTCTGTATACACCTCTGTACAGGGCCTTCTTCAGGCGATGTCCCTCGTTGATATACAAAGAAAACACTTTTTTATCTTCCGGTGAGATGATATCCCCGTATGCCTGGTAAAACTCGCGGAAGCGGTCATAGATCCGGTCTCTGCCGGAGGACAGGAGGAATGTCCTGATCTGCCACACAAGGTGAGTCAGCCGGCTGCCTCCCTGCAGTTCCTGGGGGGAGGCGTTCTCGCCGTACCGCCTGTAACAGGCTGTGGGTTTCTCGTCCCATATTACCTTTCCGGCACAGCGGCAGTACAGATACACGATCTGGTCATGCACACACAGGTCCAGAGGCTCCCTGTCCCGGATCCCCGCTGCGGCACATTCGTTGAAAACTTCCGTGAAACCGAACGTGTTCATGTCCCCGGTAGTGATGTACTTGACCAGAGAATGTTTTTTAAAAGCATTCCGGTTGGGATTTCCGGGATTGCAGTCGGCATCTCCCCAAAAGAAATCGCCGATATAAATCGCGGGCGTATTCTCATCAAAGCGGTCCAGGGCCTTGACAGCCCGGCTGATCTTATCCGGCATCCAGTGATCGTCCTGGTCACAGTAGGCGTAATAATCCGCCCCGCGGCAGTTGGATAAAAGCCAGGCGAAGCTTCTTCGGTATCCGACATTTTCACCCTCATAGAGTTTCACATTCGGACGGTCCGTAAACCTGCGTATGACATCCACCGTCCCGTCACTGGATCCGTCATCCCTTATATGTATCGTGACCGCAGGGTAATCCTGCGCGAGCAGGCTTTCGATCTGCTCCGCAATGAACTTCTCCCCATTATATGAGGAAAGCAGTATATTCACAGTTTTCATGACAGCCTCCTAGTCGGGATGCCCGGGTCCATGCAGAATATGGATTATATCATAAAGGCCTGCCCTGAGATGCCCGGACGCACGCAGAACCAGTATTATATCATATGCAATCCATGGTGTTAAGGTCAAAAGGCGGTTAGTGTTATATCGTCTCGTCAAGCTGCACAAACGCCTTGGGCACGCTCTCGCTCTACCCACGCTGGCAGCTGTCTCTCAGACCGGTGCCAGATAGGCCAGCAGGATCTCACAGAAAGTCACGGCCAGGAGAAAATCTGCCGTATACAAAATGGCTGTATCCCCGATCCCGTCCCTGCGGACCAGACCGTTTTCCGCCGCCAGAAGAGGCAGAATGGCGATCGGCAGGAAATATCGTCCCTGCAGGCCGTCAATATAAGCCATATCCTTTTCCGTAAATGCAAGGAGCATGGACAGGAAGATCAGTGACACACTCCCCGCCGTAAGGAACAGGATCCAGACTCTTGCCGCAAGCGTCACATGGTTTTTGTCAGCGAGGTCCTCCTGTCCCGGACGGGAGCAGGATCTGCGCAGGATACCCAGTATGGCAAGCCCTATAAAGGCATAAACGATATACCATCTCTGTGACAGGTTTTTTCCGACCAGTTCGCCCACCAGTCCGTCACCGCGCACAATAATCGTATTGATATATATACGGACCAGCTTGACAGGGGATTGGATAAAATCAGACAGGGTATAGAGTTTTCTGGTGCCGAAGGCAACAGTTGCCGCCCCTGATTCTCTCCCGAACATAGTCAGCAGCCTTGCGATATATTTTCCCAGAAACAGAAATGCTGCTCCTGCGACGGACGCGAGGCTGACAGCCAGCCAGCCTTTCTGCATCTTTCTGCCCCTGCCGGCTCTCGCGGCCGGGATCAGGAAGGCCATTCCCAGGACCGGCAGATAAGTACCGCCCTTGCAGGAAGCCACATACAATCCTGTCAAAAGAAGCACGAGCAGATCCGAGATACTTACATTCTCATCGTAAGCAGCAGCCAGACACAGGGAAATAAAGAGGAAAGTGCCCGCAGCCACCATGCCGTCATAGGAACATGAGGCCATCTGCTGCAGAGTCTTGGGAAACAGACCGATCACTGCCAAAGCTGACGCCCCGTAGGGCATACGGCGGATCGCCAGATACATGATCCATGCGCATACGATCAGATTGAGCCAGCGGGCCGCCATGACCATTGTGATCATGTTCCTTCCCAGGATCCTCGCGGCAGAAAAGCCGATCGCTGCGGGAAGGTAGCAGAGGATGGATGCATTCGACAGGGCATTTCTGGCAAAGGCAGGTGTCAATTCTCTTCCGGAAGGGATCCTGACCTCTGAAGAACCCTCTGATTTACCCTCTCCTTCGCTGTGATCCGTATCCGCGGACATAGCTGCCCCGGTCTGCGGAGCCGCTTTGAAGAGACCTTCATGCACAGCCCGGTAGCGTTCTGCAGTCACGGGCATTGTATTGGCGATGGAAGAGTCTATGTCACACGCCCTTCTCAGAATACGCATGGGTCCCGGTATATCCCTGATCTCAAGGATCCGGTTGGAAAGGATATAGACCGTGTCGATATGTGTCCTCTCATCGGAAACAGTATAGGCCGGGGTGAGGAAACTGAAGATCATCCCCATGCACAGGGCGCTCACCAGATACATGGCAGCCACCTGCCTTGATACATTGATCTGCGGGCGGGCAAACCGATGCGCTGCATAATACAGACCGGCCAGCATGAACAGGATCAGCACACAGATGCGGCAGTACATACCTGTAATAAAGCCGTTGCATTGATAAGTGCCCATCAGGCAGAGTTCCGAGGGCAGCACCTCCTGATCAGAGGAGGAAATACTGCTGTAGCCTGCCCTGCCGGTTCTGATCTCCCCGTTTGTGTCGGAAGCAGCAAGCAGGTAGATGCTTTCCTGATCGCTTCCCTTTTCCGGCACCGAGATCTCCAGAACAAATCTTTTTCCTCTTGCTTCGAGGACCGGGCTGTCCAGAGGCAGCACGAAGCTTTCGTCCGCCGCAGTCAGAATGGTCTTATCCGTTATATCTTTCGAAAGCAGTGAGCTGACTTTTTTCAGGTCTTTTACCGTTCCGGAGCCGGATGTCAGTTCGGCCGTACCCGACTCATCCAGAAGCTTCCATTCCAGCACAGTGTCGGCACAGGCCGCTTTTTTCACCGATGCGATCTTCTGACCCTCCTCCTGCACCAGCCGGACACCGATCCCGGAAAGGCTGTCTTCTCCCGCGATCACACTCTGGCGAAGGATCATTCCCGGTTCAAGTGCGATCACATCCTCATTCCTGCTGCCTCCGGTCATCAGATCTCCCGCGCAGGCCGCTGCGGTCTTTTTGATCACATGCACATAGGTATACAGCATCAGGAAGCCGATAAACAAAAACAGCACTGCCGGCACAGCCAGCTGCCTGACCCTCAGACGGGGCATGCTGTCGGTGCCGGTCCTCCCGGCTTTATTGTCCGCGGGAGAAAAACCACCCTGTTCCGGAAGAACTTCCTGCCGTCTCGAGTGAAAAAGCGGCAGTCTTCTCTCCCCGTACAGAAGCATGCAGCCTAATACCGCAAGTATCTCCAGTACGTAATACAAGATCGGCATGACGGGATTCCACTTCTTTTTCTCATAGTACAATCTGGCAAAAGGCCTGTCTTTTCCCTTTTCCGCTCCGCCTCCCGCAATGAGAAGGCCGTTTCGCGTCAGTCCGGATGCGGAAAACCGGATCTCCAGTTCCTGCGGCAGCAGCTGTGTCACGGGCTCGGATAAGGCGATATAGACCGCTGTCTCATCATTCGGGTAGGGAGTCTGGTTTTTCAAAGCCAGCGTCCCGCTGCCAACGACTTCCCCCGTCCCGATCCTGACGATCTCGACCGATACGGTCTCATCCGTATACTTGAGTAAGTGCGAGTTCGAATAGCCCAAAAGCGCCGCGCCTCGCAGGCGGGGCTTTTTGCCGATCCCCTTCGCGGCCCGGTCCGCATCGTCCTGCTCCGATGACGCCCGCATCACCAGGGGCGTATCATCCGTAAGCTCGATCCCGGCAGTCCCCGCAGATTCCTCTGCATCCTCCGCAGGAAAAAGATCTGCCGATACCCATGAATATTCCGTGCAGTGGAAAAGATTCCATAGCAGAGCTGCTGTGAAGACAATAAAACAGGCGAGAAAGAAAGATCCCGGTTTTATAATTCGATTCTTTTTGATATTTACTGTTTTCATAACTGTCTCTGAATGCCGTTATCACTCACGTATTCTTCAGGAACCAGGATCCGGAGCTGTCTGGGATAGTTTCTGAGAGTCACTTCCTTATGTGAACCGGCATACTCTCCATCCCTCGTCCATGCAATGGTCTCTTCGCAGCTCAAAACCACCTTTGCGGTTTTAAACGTAATGACCATTTCAGACTGCATGGCAGGATTACCGATTGCCATGATGATCTCGCTCATCTCAAGGGGGTTCTTCGGCATCCTGACCAGGGTAACCTCAAAAAGACCGTCCTGAAGATCCACTTTGCTGCCGGTAATATTGGAAAAACCTCCGATCGAGCGGGAATTCGTGATCATACCGTAGGCAAACTCACCCTCAAGCTCTTTCTCATCGGACTTCACATGAATACGATAGGCGCGCATATTTCCCAGCTCTGTCATCCCCTGCAGGATATAGGCCAGATGTCCCAGCTGATTTTTCAGTTCCTGGGGTGTTGAATAGGAAGTGCCCGTGAAAAGCCCGAATGCTGCGACATATGTGAAGTAGTCACTTTCGTTAAAGAGGCCCAGATCACAGCGGAAAATCCTGCCGTTTGCCACAACCTCGGCCGCCTTGACCATATCCGAAGGGATATGGAGGCTGGACGCAAAGTCATTGGTCGTGCCGGCCGGAATATAGCCGATGGGAATAAAAGGCTTTTCGGGATTCTCCATCATGCCGCTCACGACCTCATCCAGCGTACCGTCTCCGCCCGCGCAGACCACATACAGGTAATCATCTCTCCGTTCCCTGACAACACGCCTTGCATCTCCCCGTGCCCGCGTGGGATAACAGACAACCTTATACTCCGCTCTCGAGAGGATATCAAGAATATCCACCATATAATTCCTGATCTGAGAACGTCCTGCAACCGGATTAAAGACAAACAGAATTTTCTTCCAGGGGTTAATGAGCCTGTCCGATGCCGCTGCCGGCATTTTCATTTCATCATTCATAGCAATACTCTTCTTTATACAAGCAGAAATTAATCGTAATTAAGTGAAGCAGTAAGATTATGTAAAATTGCGGCCATAATTATTAAGATTATAGCATAAACGCAGAATATAGTCCTGTGGTAGAGTGCTTTTATCACAAAAAGCAGGCTAATAGTCCCTTCCCAATCCATTTGTGTACATTTTGTTTACATCTCGTAATAAAAAGGTTAAAATTAAAATATACCTACGAGACAAAATAAATCTGCATCAAAGAGATGCCAACAAAAAAGGAGGGGTTCCAAGATGAAAGAACAAAGAAGCACCGCCTTAAAGTCCCGTATTTCAAGGCGGATTACAGCCCTGCTTCTTGCAGCGGCGCTTTCCGTGCTCAGTGTCATACCTGTTTCGACCGTACCCGCCCAGGCGGCTTCCACCACAACCTGGGGTGTATTTATCGGAACAACGCTGCACGGAAACACTTCAAAAGTCAAAAACTACAAATCGATCGTTATTGACGCTCAGAACTACACCAAGGCAGAGATCAAAAAACTCAAATCCGGCGGACGCAAGGTCTACACATATCTGAGTATCGGCTCTGTCGCCAAGTACCGTTCCTACTACAAACGTTTCAAGAAATACACTCTGGGCAATTACGACAACTGGCCCGGCGAGAAATGGGTCGATGTCTCCAAGACAGCATGGCAGAATTTCATTGTCAATGAGCTTGTGCCCAACCTTCGCAAAAAAGGCGTGGACGGCTTATGGGTGGACAACACCGATGTATATTATGAGTATCATCGCACTTCCATCCTGAACGGACTTGTGTCCATGCTCACCAAGCTCCACAACAAAAAGATTCCGATCATCATCAACGGCGGCGATGTATTTGTCTCCAAGATCATCAGCATGGGCAAGTCCAAGATCATCGACGGCGTCATGCAGGAAGAGGTCCTGACCAGGATCACCGGCTACAGCTCCAACAGGTTCTCTCGCCAGACAAAGGCAGACCGCACCTACTATGAAGCTTATCTCAAGAGAGTCAAAAAGGCCGGCCGTTCCATTGCCCTTCTGGAGTACACCAAGAGCTCCAGTATGCGAAAGGAGATCATCAACTACTGCAAAAAGCACGGGTACTCCTACTACATATCCAACAACGTGGATCTGAAGTAGCTCTTCTCCCTTGAAAAAGCCCTTTCCCATCCGGACAGGCCTTTACCGTTCACTAATGCAGCTTCTGCAGGATGATCGTTCCGGGACATGCCCGGGGAAAATAACGTAGATCCCGACACAACGCCCCGTGTCTCTGTAATGCCCAGGTTCGGGCATAAGCAGTGACACGGGGCATTTTTTATTGCCCGCCCGGCGCCTGTAAGCCGGAGTATTTTCTGTCTGCCGGGTTCATGTCTGCTGGTTCAGTTCAGAGACAAAAAACCGGAGCAGAGGTGTTCTGCTCCGGTTACAATTACCGATACTATAAAACAATATCCCGGGATCTACTGCCGATTCTGTAGATCCTGTATATCTGTGCCCT
>Ga0310695_10001770_pt1 | contig 48799 bp, 38 predicted proteins | sample RumenRJG_04DNA_FD_203882 | JGI IMG/M metagenome (GOLD analysis project Ga0310695, IMG submission 203882) | Bovine rumen microbial communities from Lethbridge, Alberta, Canada - RJG_04 (v2) (version 2) | ecosystem: Host-associated > Mammals > Digestive system > Stomach > Rumen | place: Canada... | reverse complement strand
GGGCGTGGGGAGAATTTTGGAATGAAATTTTGCGCGCGCGGGCGTATTCGGAACATCCCCACGGGCGTGGGGAGAATCTTTGCGCTTGTGCCGAGCTGCTTCTCGTATTGCGGAACATCCCCACGGGCGTGGGGAGAATCGAGGCGGGGCAAATGTCGAAACCGTTTATTGACGGAACATCCCCACGGGCGTGGGGAGAATCCGTTGCGCGTGCCGATTGCGTAGCCTTCGGCCGGAACATCCCCACGGGCGTGGGGAGAATACCACAGGAGCGGTCTAATCAGCGAGTCAAGGTCGGAACATCCCCACGGGCGTGGGGAGAATTTCTTTCGGATTCGAGTTTGTTCAGTTATACTCCGGAACATCCCCACGGGCGTGGGGAGAATACTTGAATTTAGTAGGGATTCAAGACCCCTTTTCCGATTTTCTCGCTTTTATTTTTTAACAAAATTTCAATTTTTCAATATATATCGCACAATCGCGCGACTATCTGTCTTATAAATGTAATTATCAATTATTCTTCTTTTATTTTAGTGGCTATTAACTTATAACCACATTTATTAACTTCTGAATAATTTGTTTTGCCTATTGTGATTATTTTATACCCTTGTATATTGTTTCCATTTACAAAAATCATGGCATTCCATGTTTTGCTCTCCCTCCTTAGGTATTCAACTATATTCGCGCATATCCTAATATTTATATTGCCCACAAAAACATTCGGCTTCGGCTCTATAAACCAACGCTTTAGGATACCTCGAATCCTGTCGGGAGTGTCTTGCGCGACTATAATTGTCATAAATTTTTAAACAAAAATTCAATCGCCAACGGGATGCGTTTCATTATCGACACTTCCTCATAGTACAAATTCAACCTATCAAGAACCTTGTCCTCAAGAGAATCTTCTCCCATATCGTTCCCCGACTCAAGCATACCAACTGTTGAGAACGCCGCGGGCAATGTCGTTTTCGCCTTAAACAAGTCGGCTATATCGCAAGCAAAAGAAATCGCGGAATCGTCATGCAAAAAACCTATCTGGGGAAGATATCCCATTCCGCAAATAACAGCGTTACACAACGCGTGCAGCGACGCGTTCGCCGCGGATATTGCCCGATTGATCGCGTCCGCGCCGTCCCAATTGTTTTTATCGTATTTACGCTTGCTCCACTCGACACCGTATTTCGCGGATATGTCATAATACAACTTGCGCCACCTAATTCCCTCCATTCCGCGCAGTTCATTTATGCTCTTGTCCGCTATCGCCTCCTCCTCGCCAAACCGCATCGCGAACATCTTCCTGGCTATCGACGTCCGAACATTACGGTTTCCGTAAGCGAGAGCTTGCTTGCGCGCGTTCGCGTTGTCCGCCGACGTGTTGCTCCCCCATGCCTTAAATCTTAAGGCGTTTTGAGAACCCCATATAATCGACGTGTTCGATTCCGCGCAAGCAAGCACCGCCGCGTGTGTTACACTGGTTCCGGGTCCGAGAATTATGGCGGATATCGTCGCAACTGGTATCGCGCACACAAGACCATCCGATTGTATCCATTTTACAGAAGAATCGTCGACTTCCAATCGCCCATATTCAAGATACAGCGGAGTCCAACGCTCCCTTTCGGAAGGGAGCGTTTCCAACGGCGGACGCTCAAATATAGGCATTATTGCGTTATTATGTTTCTCGCGGCGAATTTCCTGCTTTTATAGTCGATAGGAGAATCGGCTATCGACATTTCGGCTTCGTCAAACGCGCCGCATTCCAAACATTCGCCAATCGTTTTGCGCTCGGCGTCGCCGTAACCTAAATCCCTCAATATTGAAAGCGCGGATTCTTTCGCCTCCTCGGGCGTGTCGGCGACGCCCGCGAACAACGGCAGGCTCGGTATGCAGCATTTTCGTCCAAGCCATACTCCCCATTTCGGATTTTTTAAGGCTTCGGCAATTTTATCGCACAACGATTCATCCGCGGTAAGCAACGCGATAAAGCACGCGTCCTGTATATATTTTCGGACGGAGAGAATCGCGTTATTTTTATTTTTGGAAAACATGCCGCGATGCAGCGGCTCCGATTGCGAGTACCCGCCGCCCACGGTATGATAATCCGACAAAAGAGGCGCTTGCCCGCGACCCGCGCCCCTAACGTTCGCGACGCGAAAAACATCAAGTCTGAATTTCGACATTTCCGCGAGCTCGTCGTTCGCGGCGTCCGAATATTTATCAATGCCCGCCGCCGCGCATATGACGCCCGCGATCCCGCTTTTTGTGGGATAGTCAAACGTCCCCCTTTGTCCAAACTTACTGTCAACCCCCCATGATTGTATGGGGGATTTTAACAGCAACGCTATTGTTTTCTCAGACATGCTTCATCACTTCTTCAATGAATTCGGACAACGTTTTTTCCGGAATTGAAACTTCGCACTCGTTTTTAAATCCCCATATCCTGTTTATATCGTCAAGGTGCTTTTTCATGGCCTTGGCGGAATTTTCGGCTATACTGCCGCCGTCACTTCTTTTTACGGGATTTTCAAACGCGTTTACAAGCTGCACCGGTTGCCCGTTTTCTTTGACCACGCCTATAACACAGGACGGCAAGGTATCCGCGTTCATCGAAGTTTTGCGAGCCTGCGGCACCGCAAGAAGACACGCGCGTATGAAAACATTCACGATGTCTTTTATGTTTTCGACGCCCGAAGACTTTAAGTTATCCTTCAGCTGATCCACATTCAACGCGGTATATCTGTAATACGTCGCGCTGTTAAATTCGAGCGTCCCCATATGCGAGGCGCCGATATCATCATCCGATTGACAGTCGTCTACGGCGGTAAAGAAATCTATGTCGTTCGATATTTTTGATGTCGATATGGCGTGCGAAAACATTGACGCCGCCTCGACGTTGAAATTCGTATTTGTCGCGACCATTCTGCCGAACAAGGCGATGTCCGCGGAATCAGATACGCCGTTTTTAAGAGCGGTCTTTATGGCGGATTTTATCTCCTGTTCCCCGTCTTTTACCAAATCCGCCAACATATTGATTTCATTTCTGCTTAAGAAAATAAGGGTATCTTTGCTTAATTCCTTATTAACCTCCTCAACTCGTTTTTGGATCTTCTTATCGTTTATATCAATCCCCTGCGATTCCAGAGATTTTTCAATCTCGCCTTTAATATTTTTCGTTCTAACGCCTCCGAAGCACTCGGGAAGCATCTCGCGCGCCTTTAAACGAATCGCCCGTTTCCAAGACTGGCTCGAAACGCGCGCCCTGTTCACCCCGCCGAATATGGCGGTTTTGGGCGAATTTAAATCATCCCTATTGAGACAGGAGACCGGGAATGATTGCAGTATGTGCAGTTCTATTAGTTTCATATTTTTTCCTTTTGTTTATTTTAGAATTAACATGCCAAATCCAAATGTTTTCTCGCGCCCGATTCCGTTTCGGAATGCGTTCACAAACTTATCCTTGTCCTCAACTTCCAAGACGCCGGAGACGTCGACCGAGGCTATCTTTGCGCCGGCATTGTTCGCCTTTGATATATTTTCTATCCTGATTGGCGAAATTTCCAGACCGTCATCCGAATCCTCAAGAATGCGCATGCCGTTGTTTGAAAATTTTTCATTTATCCAATCGCGAAGACGATCTTTCGGAACGATTTTTCTCGCGCCGTTTTTTCTGGGAACGCCGTCCTTTTCGGCTTTAACCACGCGCACAGGGTTAAGGCGTATTTTGAAATAATATCGCTTTCTATCCAAAAATGTTTCCGGAATCTGCTTGGTGCGCATTTTAAAATCCGCGCTTTCGAGATTTTCTGGCGGATTTTCCGACAACGCGTATACGCGGAACCCAGCGTCCACCGCGTCCAGCCTAAATATAAAATTTCTGGACTTCTCGCGCGTAAAAAATTTCCAGACAAATGCATGCCAAGCGTATGGCGTCCAAAGCCCGCGCTTCGCCGCGGATTTCGCGTCTATAATTATTTCAGTAAGCTGCATATTATTCCTTTCCGCCGCTGTTTGCCGAATTGTAATAGGCTTCCGCCCAGCGCATCTTCACGCCGTCAGACCAAAAAAACATGTCGATAAAGAGATTCGTAAAATCTATCCTTATGTCCGTATTTTTAAGATACCCTCCAAATTTCATAACATTGGCGGCTATATCGCCGCGATCGCACGCGAGAAGCTTGCGAATTCTCATATCGTTTCCGTCGTTGTCTTTATTCCTCGCGCGTTCTATCTTTCTGACGATAGACCCAAAATTGCCGGCATGAGAATCGTTTCTTGGGCAAACACTGTACAACCAAGCGACCGCTCGCACTATATCGGCGTACGAAGTGTCGATGCCTCCAAATTGCGCGAGATGCTTCCACGATCTATATTCTGCAGTTTTTGAAGCGGCGGATCTGATATCCGCCATTGCTCCTTTGTCCTGCCGTTTTGCCGTCTCTTCAAGAAATCCGACAAGACGAGAGGCGAGTTCTTTTATTTCAGAATCAGTCATTTTTCTTTCCTTTCTTAGTCTTAAAAAGTTTTTTCTTGGCGTTCGCTATAGCACACTTCTGTCGCGACGACTGCGAAGGCAATGCGGATTCAATCGCGCTGTTTTGTGCGCGCGCAATCGATCTTTCCCACTTTCGCTCCGTATTTGCGAACGGCGATTCTTCGACAGAAGAATTTTTTGAGTCGGAAAACAATTCCATCAAGACTCCCTGTGATTGCGTAAGCTTGTTCCAATAAATTGAACGCGCCTTGTCCTTTAATTTCGCGTCGATTTTCATCGATTTTTTGTAGTCCTCCACGGCGGCGTCAAGCGCGGCGCACGCATTATCAGCGGCCTTTACAAGCTCGCCGTATTTAAGCACCGCCCTTTGGTAATTGGCACTGTTTATTGTTTCGGGGATTTGGAAGAAGGACTCTATGGAAGTCTCGATCTTAGCCTGATTGGTTATAATTCCTCCTGCCCATATTTTGACCGATTCTCCGGCGATCTGGTTTATAGCCCATGGCGGCCGAGCCGAAGCGCCATGCTTCTCTTGCGCCAAAATGGCATGCAAAGAACGCCATATCTCTTTTTCTTGGCTACACCGCAAAACATACAAATCGCCTTTCGCATTTAATCTGAACGAACATTCGAAATCTAAAATATCGGGGAAAGACTTGTATTTTAAGCCGTCGCCCACGCCCAGATATTTACCTTCGTTAAATATCTTTATCGCCCTTGAAATCGGGACAAGCCTGCCCAAAAATGTATCAGTATTGTTTCTTACGCTTTCGGCAGGCGTGTTTTGGTCTATTAAATCAACCTCCCAACAGGGTTTTCCAAATTCCATTTTTTGGACATCAACGCCATTTTCAATAGACTCTCTCGGCACAAGATTGGCGCATACGCTTGAAAACAAATCGTTCTTTAGAACGTAGGTTCTTACGGCGTTTTGAGCCGTGCAAACGGCGTCTCCACAAGAGCCTTGCGGAGTTTTTGAAGTTGGTTTCCCGTTCCAAAAAACCATGCCACAAAGCCCGCTCGGGGCAAAATTTTGGTAGGTTAACAACCGCAATGCCAAATTGCCCGGCGAAACCAAATCTTCAATATTGCTATTGAAAAATTTGTTATATGAACCGTCGGGAGAATAAAAATCCATCGTGGACAATTTTTTTGGCTCCTTTGCGTATTCAATGTTCGCCTGCTGCAAAAATGGTCTTTCTTTATCAAAAAGATTAAATCTGTCGGACCACTTGTCGAGATACCCTTCAACCGAATTGGCGACGTCTTTTCTGACTTGCTCAAAATCGCCCCCAACACCGCCGGTCGACGCGTGGGCTATACAAATCAAAAGACGCATAAGCGAGATGCGCTCAAGAGGCCCAACGTTTAGATCTATTATTTTTCCCGACGCGTCAAACGCCGTTCTCAGCGAGACGAGTTTCGCCTCGCCGTTTGCGCACATAACGGGTATCCATGGTTCGTTTACAAGATTTATGTCCATTTTACTATTCTACTCCTTCGCAAAATTTTTCAAATTCGGAGATAACCGAATTTCCCTCTATTGCCTTTTTATGCCTTATCGACACACCCAATTCATCCGAAAATTCTAAATATGTCACACCGCTATACACGCTTGCATTATCTAATCCCATAAACAACACCTCAAGATTATTCTTATTAAAATAACTTTGAAAACGCTTCTCTGATTCATTCTCGCCGCCACGAATTTTTTTTATGACCCATAGCGGCAGGGATACGACATTTTGCGCGAGGATTCTCGCATTTGTTTTATATGTTTTACCTATATTCTTTCGAGTTAGGTCTATTTTGTGATGCGACAGCAACTCTATTTCGTTATCTGACTCTTTGCGACAAAGTAAACATTCGCGCGTTTCAACGCCAAAGATTCTCGTATTTGTGGATTCGTCATCCAATGGCATGTCCATTCTATTTGTGGCACTTTCCGCCTTCTCGGACAACTTGGCTTGCTCGTTTTTCATATCCGAAAGCAAGATTTCCTCGAGCCTGCTATTTTGATCGCAATCGTCATAAACCGCCGCAAGCGACCGCTCGATATCGTGCGGTATCTTCAAAGAGTCGACTTGTTCAATAAGCTTCAAAGATTTTATGAGAATATAAGGATGATAAACGCTGCCACTCGCACCAAAAACTTTTCTCGCGTTTTTTACGTTTGCCGCATCGTCCGCGTTCCAATCGACACCCGACAAGTCCGGAATTATGACCCTGACTTCAGGCTCCTTCGCGGCGTCGGCACGCGGCGCACTATGCCTAAAACATCTTCCAGCGCGTTGTATTAACATGTCTATGGGGCAAATCTGGGTAAATATTATATCAGCGTCAATATCAACGCTCTGCTCCACAATTTGAGTAGACACAAATATGCAGCCACTCGACGGTCTTTTATCCCTGTCCTTGCCAAGAGCCGATACCCATTTACCCTCGATTTTATCACGTAAAAATTTTGGGAATTTTGAATGAAGAATTCCTATTTCAAAAGAATATTCTCCCTCGATTTTTATTCGCTTGATTTCTTCGTAGACCCGCTGACAATCCCCAACACTGTTACATATAAATAGAACGCAAAGCCCCGATTCGGCTTTCTTAATTGCATTGGATAATGCGTCTTTAAAATTCGATTTGATAATTTTGTATGCCTTGGAATTTGGCATTGGAAGATTTATGATATTTTCAGATTTATCATTATATATCGCTCCTATAAAAGGAAATTTTGCCATTTTACATTTTGGAGCAAATTTTAATCGCCTCTTTTTGGACAACGTCGCCGACAAAATGATAACGGTTGAACCCAATTCTGACAAACGCTCCACAAGTTTATATATAAGCCCTCCGGTATAAGCGTCATATGAATGTATTTCATCCAAAATTATAACTTTGTCCGAAAGCGCGGCATTGCGCAGAAAAAAATGTTTTACCGGCAACACCGACATTAGAATTTGGTCGATTGTACCCGCCCCAAACGGATAAACTAGAGCCCTACGCGAAGAATTAAACCATTCGGTTTTTTCCTCATAGTCTTTGTTTCCGCAACTGTCGCAAAGGCTCATAGGATTTTCAAGCCACGAACTTGAGTGGATTAGTTTTGCGTTAAAATTACCAACAGACACAAGATCTATAAATTGTTGCAACCTACCGCATATCATATTGCTTGTGAGTCGTGTGGGTAGCGCAAAGTAAAGCCCGGAAGCATGGCCTTCAAAGATCAGTTTATACGCCATCAAAAGCGCTGCTTCAGTTTTACCAGAACCGGGCTCGGCTTCAATCAAGTAACATCCTCTTCCTTTGCAGATATCAATGGCAGCCTTTTGCAAATCATTTAATCTAAAAGGAAAAATCTCTTCGCAATCACGTTTGGCAACCTTAGCGCCGAAAGGTATCTTTGGATCCTTACCGCATAAAAGTTTCACAACCGTTTTCTCAGCGGATTCTATATCATACTCGATTTTCGGAGAAAAATATTCCTCATCCGAAGCAATCCAATCGCATATGGTTATGATTCCAGCTGCAAGAATCCAAGCCGAATGATTGCCAGAAAAATCTTGAGGCTTACCAAAATTTTCCTCCGCCCATTCGAGAAATTTATCCCTATATTCCGCCCAAGCCGACGGATTCTTATAAAGTTTTGACGGAACGACAAATTTTCCGTGATGCGCATACGCCGCATTGGAAAGATCATGCTGACCAGTTCGCCTAAAAATAGCTTCGCGCGAATATTCGCAATGGTTTCCGCAATACGGCAACCAAAGATTATTATAGTTTTCTATTGGAAAATTTTTACTCCAAATAGCGGATTTACGCTGAAAATCGGGAGAAATTTTTCCGACGTCATGGGCGGCGCACAAAAATGGAACACTTGCAATCAAAGCAGAAAAATTTTCCGCAAAATCAGATGATTTACTTTTTAACCAAAACTTTGCGACGGCCGCCGCCGCATTTGCATGAGACAAAACACTCGCCCCGATATTTCCTTCTTGGTCTACGGTCTTTGCCCAAAAATCATCGAGATGATATACATTCGTATCCTTTGCTTCATCTTTTTTATTCGACGGAGGAATACGCATAATTTTTATGATTAAAAGTTAAAAAATATTTTTACGTCTGACATCACATAATACACATAGAAAACACTTCGTCAAAACCTATTCTTTATATTGTAAAAAATAACGTTTTATTTAAATCAATGCGTGGTACAGTATAACGACTTATGCGCGCAAAGCGGCAGGCTAACAGCCTGCACGGCATTGTGGAGGCTCGCGCCCCGCAGGCTAGCAGCCTGCACGGCATTGTGGGGGCTCGCGCCCCCAAGAACCGATTTTGCTCCCGCAAAATTTTCGGTTCTTCCCCTGTCATTTATTTGTGAGTCGTTCAGCTGTCTGTCCGTTTACATCAAAAAAAATAGAACTGCGCCCATGCGAAGCGGCGCGTTCTATTTTTTTCTCGCGCGCAAAGCGCGCTGTAATTTTCCACTTTAACCCGAAAGCAAATTTAAAAAACTAAATGCGCGGGCGGGTGGAACGCCCGTCCGCGCTGACTAGGCGCGTCAAAATGCCCCTAGTACGAGTATTTGGGCGGCGTGGCGACGGGAGCTTACGCGGCAGGCTACCTCTGTTGGGCGCGTCAAAGTGCGGCTCAGGCGAGTATTTGCGGGGGCTGACGGGCGCGTGGCGTACTAAAGGTACGCGAGCGGTCGGCAGACCACGCAAAACGGAGCATCAGCCGTACTTTCACGCGCCCAACCCAAAGCGGAGTAATAGGGGTATTTTCACGCGCCCCGAGCCAACCCAAACTTACTCCACAGCAATCTTGAGGTCGGCGAGCATTTCGGCGGTTGTGGCGTTGGCTTCGTCGATGGTGGAGCCGCGGGCGAGAAGCACAGCCATTCGGCGGTGGCCGCGGACTTCGGGCTTGCCAAAGATGCGCATGTCGGTGTCGGGCCGCGCGAGAACTTTCTCGAGCCCCGCGTATTCGATGGTGTCGGAGTCGCCCTCGACGACAACCGCGCGGCTGGCGCTCGGCCCAAATTGGCGGATATTCGCTATCGGTATGCCGAGAATCGCGCGCGCGTGCAGCGCAAATTCAGACAAATTCTGCGAGATCATCGTGACCATTCCGGTGTCGTGCGGGCGCGGCGAAACTTCGCTGAACAAAACTTCGTCGCCCTTGACGAACATCTCGACGCCGAAAATTCCGTAGCCGCCGAGAGCGTCGGTGATTTTTTTCGCGTACGCCTCGGCCGCCGCGAGCGCCGCCGGCGACATCGGGTGCGGCTGCCAGCTCATGCGGTAGTCGCCGTCGATCTGCTTGTGCCCGATCGGGGCGCAAAACGACGTGCCGCCGCTGTGGCGAACGGTAAGCAGGGTAATTTCGTAGTCGAAATCGACAAAGCCCTCGACGATCACCCTGCCGCCGCCCGCACGCCCGCCCGACTGCGAGTAGTCCCACGCCGCGTCGATGTCGGCGGGGCTTTTTACGACGCTCTGCCCGTGCCCCGACGAGCTCATCACCGGCTTTACGACGCACGGCATTCCGATTTTTGCGACCGCATTTACAAACTCGTCTTTCGTCGAGGCGAACGCGTAGGTCGAGGTTTTCATTCCGAGCTTTTCCGCCGCGAGAGTCCTTATCCCCTCGCGGTTCATCGTGAAGTTGACCGCCTTCGCCGTCGGTATGACGTTGAAGCCCCGCGCCTCGAGCTCGAGCAGCTTGGAGGTCGCGATAGCCTCGACCTCCGGCACGATGTAGTCGGGCTTTTCCTCGAGAATCACGCGCTCGAGGGCGTCGGCGTCGAGCATTGAAATCACGTGCGACCTGTCGGCGACCTGCATCGCGGGCGCGTTCGCGTACTTGTCGACCGCGACGACCTCGACCCCGAGCCGCTTGAGCTCGATTGCGACTTCCCTGCCAAGTTCGCCGCTGCCGAGCAGCATCGCCTTGACGGTGTTTTTCTTAAACGGTGTACCTATTTTTGTCATATTAACCCCTATTTGTTTGTGTTAAAAAGTGATAAAACCGCCTTTTCGGCCGCGCCGACCTCCACGTTGCGAACGTCGCCCCCGCCTTGCGCGGGGCAGCCTTCGGGCATGATCTCGACATGCGGGGCGTCGAACACAAAGCCGCCGCGGACGGTGTTTGTCGAACCGCAAATGAGCGCGGTCGGGACACCGAGAGCGTTCGCCGCGTGCGCCGCGCCGCAGTCGGTTGCGATTGCGAGCGAGCACTGCGAAAGCTCGCAGAGAGCGTCGGCGAGCGACCCGTATTTCGCAGCGAGATTTTCTATCCGCGCGAACTCGGAGCACTTTGAAATTTCAAACGCCGCGCGCGAGTCCGCCTCGCCGCCGAACACGAGAAAGCGCGGGTTGCCGAGCGGCGACCAGAGCCGCTTAATAAGCTCGCTCCACTTCTCGACGCCCCACGCGTGCGGGCCCTCTCCGCCGCAGATCACCGCGACGGAAGTTTCGCCGCCGCCGGACGCGCCGGAAAGTTTTATCGGGGAATAATCGACTTCGCCCAATAAACCGTATTTGCGCAGGCAAGCCTCGCACTCGATAGCGAAATGCTCGGAGCCGCTGAACGCCTCGGGGCGGTAAACGAGGCTCGCAAACCAGCGTTTTCGCGAAGTTTGTATCGCGATGGAATAGTCGGCGCGGAGAGCGCGCGAGCAAAGATCGTCCAAAAAAGAGTCGGCGAAGAGAATGTGGATTTCGGGGTATTTGCGGGAGAGCGCGCGGTACGCCGAAAGGCGCGCGAACGCGCCCTCGGAACGCTCCGGAAGAGCCGCGACTTCGTCCGCGACTCCAAAAGCGCGCAAAACGCCCGCGTTCTCGCGCCCCGCCAAAAGCGATACGAACGCGTCGGGGCGCGACTTGCGCAGAAGCCTGACAAGCGAAAGCAGCGCGATGCACTCGCCGAGCGAATCGGGAAGCGTTATATAGACGCGGAAGTTTCTCGGCAGCTCTGAGCGCCCCATGCGCGAAAGCTCCAAATCGACAACGCTTTTGTAGCCTTCGCGCAGACCCAAAATTCTGGCGGGCTGCTCGATGTAATACCAGCGTTTGTGCAGCCAGAGCCAGTCATACCGCGAGACGGCGTCGGCGCGGAGCTTTTCCGTCAGCCACTCGTTGCCCTCGCAGGTAATCTCCTCGATCGTGCGCGAGGAAAATCTTTTGCAGTCTATGCGCGCGCGCCAAAAGCCGGTGCGCTCCGCCCAGAACGCCCCGACAGCCGCGCCGGTATTTTCGGCGAGAATCCCGGGAAGCTCGGTCGTGTAGCAAATTTTGTCGAGAAGAAGCGTGCGCGTGCCGGAAAAAACTTTTTGGTCGAACAGCACCGCCACGCACCCGTTTTGGCGCAAGAACGCGACCGCCGCGTGCAGGCCTTTTTTTCTCGAGAGAAATTCTATCCCGAACCTATGGCGGCTCGAGCGCACCCATTCCTCGATTCCGTCGTTGTCGAACGGGCGGTAGAACACGCCCGTGGGCGGAACTTTCCCGTCGACGAGAATTGGAAACATTGTGATTGTTTCCATCATCGCGAAGTGCGGGATCATCAAAACCGCGGGCTCGGGATTTTTTCCGAAGCCCTCGAACTCCGCCTTTACTTTGTCGGAAAGCTCGACGCGCCCGCGCAGGTTTTCCGTCGAGATGTGCGGGCTCGCCACGACGAAGAGCGCCATTTCGACCATTCTGCGGGCGGACTCGAAAACGGTTTTGTCGATTTCTTTTTCGGGCATGTCGGGGAAGGCTCTTGCGATGTTCGCCCGCGCCACGCGCGCGCGCCCGAACGGGGCGGCGTAAATAAGCCACCCGACGCACACGCACAGCAAATCGACCGCGCGCTCGGGCAGTTTCGCGAACACCCAACCCAATGCCGACAGAAAATATTTCATCTAACCCTTAAAAGAATACGCCGCCCCCGAAAAAAATCAAAAGAAAACGCCCGCGTTTTTGACGATTTTTTTATGCCGCGCGAGAAGCCAATTTTTACCTGCCGCGCGACTCGGCGAAAGCCTTTACCGCGGCCTCCGCCTCGGAGACTCGCGCCGACGCCGCCTCCCACTCGGCGTAGAGCGACTCTATCCGCGCCTTTAGCGCGTTGTAGTTTTCGGTTATCGACGCGCACTGGGCGCCCTTTTTGAAAAATTCGGGCGAGGACATCTCGGCTTCAACTTTTGCAAGATCTTCCTCGGCTTCGGCGATGGCGCGCTCGATTTTCTCCGCGCCGCGCCTTAGCGACGCCGCGTTTTCGCGAAGCCGCGCGGCCTCTATCCTGCGCTCTTTCGCGCCGGACGCTCCGCTTTTGCGCGCCGCCGGGCGGGAGGCGATTTTCCCCTCGCCCCTGATGCGCTCGACGTAGTCGGAAAGATTGCCGGGGAATTCGCGCAGCCCGCGCGGGGAAAGCTCGATGACTTTTTCGACAATCGGGTCGAGAAACGCGCGGTCGTGGCTGACGACAAGATACGTCCCGCCGTATGAGGCGAGCGCCTTTTGGAGCACCTCTTTCGAGTTCATGTCGAGGTGGTTTGTGGGCTCGTCGAGCACGAGAAAATTGAAATCCTTAAGAAGCATTTTGACGAGCGCGAGGCGGTTTTTCTCGCCGCCCGAGAGTGTGCCGACGCCTTTTAGAACGTCGTTTCCCGAAAACAAAAACGAGCCGAGCAAATTCCTGACGAGCCCTTTGCGCTCCATTGGCGCGGCTTCGAGAGCCTCGCTGAGAACGTCGTTTGCGGGGTTTAGCTCCTCGGTCTGGTGCTGGGCGAAATAAGACATCTGCACGTTGAGCCCAAGATGAACTTCGCCCGCGTCGGCGCCGAGCGCGCCCGCGATGATTTTTACAAGCGTCGTTTTCCCGGCGCCGTTGACGCCCACAAGCGCGACGCGCTCGCCGCGCTCTATCTTGAAAGAGACGCCGCCAAGCACGGTGTGGCCGCCGAAAGATTTGCGGACCCCGCGCACGTCGAGCACGACCTGCCCGCACCGCTTCGGCTCGGGGAAGCGGAACGAGATTTTGGAGACGTCCTCCTCGGGGGCTTCTATGCGCTCGATTTTTTCGAGCGCCTTTATGCGGCTTTGCACCTGCGCGGCTTTCGTGTTTTTGTATCTGAACCGCTCGATGAACCGCTCGGTTTTTTCGATCTCCCTGCGCTGGTTTTCGGCGGCGCGCTCGATGTGGAGCTTGCGGGCGGCGGACTCTTTGAGGAAAAATTCGTAGTCGCCCGCGTAGACGTCGAGCCTGCCCTTTACGACGTGGAACGTGCGGTTGCAGACGGCGTCGAGAAACGCGCGGTCGTGGCTGACGATTATAACCGCGCCCGAGTAGCCGCCGAGATAGTCCTCGAGCCACGCGACGGACTCGATGTCGAGGTGGTTCGTGGGCTCGTCGAGCATAAGAAGCGACGGCTCTTTCAAGAGAAGCTTCGCGAGGGCAACGCGCATTTGCCAGCCGCCCGAAAATTCCGAGCACGGGCGGTTCATGTCGGACATCGAAAAGCCCAGCCCGAGCAGAACGCTTTCGACGCGCGAGCGCACTTTGCTCTCCTCGGCGTCCTCGAGCCTGTGCGAAAGCTCGCCGGTCTCGGCGACGGCTTCGGCGTATTCGCGCGACGACGGGTCGGCGGCGGCGATGACGGCGTCGGCTTGCGCCATTTTTTCGCGCAGGCTTATGACGTTTTCAAACGCGGACTCCGCCTCCTCGTAAAGCGGGCGCGACCCCGCGACGATGCCGTCCTGCGGAAGATACCCCACGCCCGCGTATTTCGGCTTGGCGATTTCGCCCGAATCGGGGCTTTCGGCGCCGCAGAGAATTTTTAGAAGCGTCGTTTTTCCCGCGCCGTTCGCGCCGACGAGCCCTATGCGGTCGCCCTTGTTTATGGCGGCGCTTACGCCGTCAAAAATTTTGCGCGCCCCGTATGCGAGGCTGATGTTTTTTATCTCGATCATCGCAAAAAAACGCGGCGTTTTTTACCGCCGCGCCAGCGCCCGAAAAAAAATCCGATTAAATCGACTCCGTTGAGAGGAAGCGCCTGTCGACCGCCTGCGCGCCGACGATGACGCTCGTGCCGAAGATTTCGCCAACGGTCGCCCCGCGCGAGATCTCGGCGACGGGCTTGGACAGCCCCGTCAAAATCTGCCCGTAGCAGTTTGCCGACGAAATCACCCCGAGCGATTTCGAGGCGATGTTGCCGGAGTTGAGGTCGGGGAAAATCAGCACGTTCGCGCGCCCCGCGACCGAGCTTGAAATGCCCTTCATCTGCGCGACGTTTTTCTGGAGGGCGGCGTCAACCTGAAGCTCGCCGTCGACCTCTATGGCGATGTCGCACTTCTTCGCCTTCTCGCGGGCGAGGGAAGTCGCCGCCTTCATCTTGATTACGCCCGACGCCTTCGACGCCTGCGCCTTGGACGAATACGCGAGCATCGCCACGCGCGGGGTTTCGAGCGTAAGGTGGTTGACGAGAATCGCGGTCGTTATGGCGATGTCGCAAAGCTGGTTTTCGTCGGGCTCGGGGATTACGCCGCAGTCGGAGAGGAAAAGGTCGCCCTCGACGCCGAGAGCCGGGTTGCCCGTCGAGACGATCACCATTGAACTCGCCGTGCAGAAGCCCTTTTGCAGCGGTATGATTTTGAAAATCGGGCGAAGCGAGCTTTCAGTAGCGGAGGTCGCGCCCGCGACCATGGCGTCAGCCCTGCCCGAGGCGAGCATCATCGACGCGTAATAGATCGGCTGGAGCGCCATCGAATTTATCTCCTGCGGGTCGAAGCCCCTGAATTTCGGCATTCCCGACATCAGCTTCATTATCGCGACGGAATCCTCCGACGTTATCGGGTCGATTATCGCCACGCCGTCGAGGCGCATGCCGATCGAGCGCGCGGTGTCCTCTATCTCCTGCCTGCGGCCGATTAAAATCGGCACGCCGAGCTTGCGCGTGGCGAACTGGCGCGCCGCCTCTATCACGCGGGCGTCGGCGCCGTCGGGATAGACGACGCGCTTTGGGTGGTTCTGAAGTCTTGCGGAGAGTTTTTTTACAAGTGCCATAGTTTTTCTGCCTGATATTGTCGGCGTCTTTTATTCCAAAGCGCCAAATTTTAGTCAAACACAAAGTCGCGCCGCGCGTCAATATTCGACGTCGTAGCACGAACTGTCGATGTCCTCGAGAAAGCGGCTCGCCGCGCGCATTTCGTAGCTGCCGCCCTGCATTCCGACCCTCGGATACGACACCACCAAAATGTCCATCGCGCGCGTCGCCGCGACGTAGAAAAGCCTGCGCTCCTCGTCGACGTCGCCGTCGTCGATGCTGCGCTGCGTCGGGAAAAGCCCCTCCGCCGCGCCGATTATGAACACGACCGGAAATTCGAGCCCTTTCGCCTGGTGAACCGTCATCAGCCTTACGCGCGAGATTTCCTCGGTCTGCGAGCCGCCCTCCGCCTCGCCGATTTCGAGGGTTACGCTCGAGAGGAAATCGTCGAAGCGCGAGAATTTCGACGCGTATTCAAAGAGCGCGTCGAAGTCGTCGGCGCGCTCGCGCCAGTCCTCGTAGGCGGTTTTCATGGCGTCTTTATACCAGCCCTCGCACACGCGGCGGACAATCGCCTTCGGCGAGCAATCCGCCGAGGTCTCTGCCGCGCCCTCTTCGCTTTCGCTCTCGGCGGCTTCGCGCTCGGGGGCGTGGGCGAGATCTGCGAAAAAGTCGGTCTGGGTCGGGGCGCGCTCTTGGCTCTGCCCTTCTTTCCCCTCGCGCTCCGCCGCCTCGACAAGCTCGCCGAGCGCGCAGATGTCGGCGGCGGCGGCGGCGAAAATTTCCTTCGCCGCGGCGGGAACTTTCGACAAAACTTTTTTATCGCCCAAAACGCGCCAGACGGGGAGCTTCGCCGCCTCCGCGGCCTCGCGCGCCTTGGCGTAAATTTTCTCCGCGGTCTTTTCGCCGATCTTTGGCATAAACATGCAAAAGCGCGCGAACGAGACAAGGTCTTTCGGGTTCTCGACAAACTTTATCTGCGCGACGGCGTCCTTGATGTGAGCCTGCTCGAAAAATTTTACGCCGCTTGTCATCACGAACGGAATTTTCGAGTATTGCAGCTGAAGCTGCACGTCCATCGCCTGAAAGTGCGACCTGTAAAGCACCGCGATGTCGTCGTATTTATACCGCCCGCCCGACTCTATCTCGGCGATCATCCGCGCGATTTTCCTGCCTTGCGCCGCGCCGTCCATGGAGCACACGACGCGCGGCTTGAACGCGTCGGCGCGCGCGGGGACGAGCACCTTGCGGTATTCCTCGTCCTCGAACGGCATTCTGTCGAGGATCTGGTTTGCGAAGCGCAGAATCTGCGGCGAGCTTCTGTAGTTGCGCTCTATTTTGTAAATGTACGCGGCGGGATAGCGCTCGCGGAAAAGGAGAATGTTGTCGATTTCCGCGCCGCGCCACGAGTAGATGCACTGGGCGTCGTCGCCCACCGCGCTGATGTTGCCGCGCTCGGCGAGCAAGTCGAGAATGTCGGACTGGAGCTTGTTCGTGTCCTGATACTCGTCGACGAGAATGTTCGCAAAGCGGTTCCGATACTTTTCGAGAACGGCGGGGTTTTCGGTCAGAAGCTTCAGCCAAAGCTCGAGGAGGTCGTCGAAGTCGCAAGCGTTGGCGGCGCGCTTTTTCGCGGCGTACGCCTCGGCGATTTCCGCGATCTGCGAGACGGGGGTCTCGATCCAGCCGAAGCGGTACGCCATCGCGCTTTGCAGGCTCGCGCGGGTGTTGCGCGCGTAGCTGATTATCTCGCGCAGAAGCTTCGCGCGCGGGTTGTCCTTGTTTGAAAAAAAGTGCGGAAATTTTTCGTCGACCGCGCTCTTGATGAGCTTGTCGCAGTCCTCGGTGTCGTAGACGGTGAAGTTCGGGTCGAGCCCTATCGACGTACCCTCTATGCGCAAAAATCTGTTCCCGACGGAGTGGAACGTGCCGCCCCAAAAATAGCGCGGCGGGCAGCCTGTCAGAGCCTCTATGCGCGAGAGCATTTGGCGCGCCGCCTTGTTTGTAAACGTCAGCAAAAGAATTTCCGAGGGGCGCAGCCCGCACTCGGAAATCAGCCACGCGACGCGGTAGGTCAGCGTGCGCGTCTTGCCCGACCCCGCCCCCGCGAGCACAAGCTCCGGCCTGTCGGGGGGCGATGTCACCGCCGCGTACTGGTCGGGGTTGAGCTCTTTGGAAAAGTCTATTTTTTCCACCTGAAAAAACGCCGAACTCGAAACCGAATTAAAGCCCCGCGAGATACCTCAGCGCCGCGAAATAGCCCTCGCGCCCCATTCCGCAAACCTGCGCCTGGCAAACGGCGGCGGTCAGCGAGTTGTGCCTGAATTCCTCGCGCTTGTGAATGTTCGAGATGTGAACTTCCACAAACTTCATTCCCGACCCCGCGATGCAGTCGCGCAGGGCGACGCTCGTGTGGGTGAACGCGGCGGGGTTTATTATGCCGAGCTTTACGCCAGAGTCGGCGAGCTCGGCAATCTTGTTGACGATTTCGCCCTCGATGTTCGACTGGAAGTCCACAAGCTCTACTCCGAGCTTCGCCGCCTCAGCCTTGAGGGACGCCACGAGCTCGGGCAAAGTTTCGCTTCCGTATATCTGCGGCTCGCGCTTGCCGAGCCTGTCGAGATTTACGCCGTTGATTAACGCTATTTTTTTCATGCCGCGAGTTTGCCAGCTATCCCCGCCAAAGACAAGCCGAAATCACAGCGGATTTTCCGATTCGATAAATTCAAACCCGAGCGAAAATTTTTCAGCCGCGAGCTTTCCAAGGGCCTCCGCGCCGAAACGCTCCGTCGCGCAGTGCCCGCACGGATACAAATTAAGCCCCAGCTCCTGCGCCATCGCGAAATGGTGCTCGCGAAGCTCGCCGCAAACGAGGGTGTCTATGCCGAGCTTCGGCATTTCCGCGACGGCGTCGCCGCAGCTGCCCGAGCAAACCGCGACGCGCTTCGGCTTTTTTGTCCCGAACGGGATTTCCTTGTACGTTTTCGGGAAAAGTTTTTTCAGGCGGCGTTCAAGCTCGGCTCTGCCGCCCGCGGGCGCCGCCGCCAAAACGCCGATCTTCGCGCCGCCGCACTCGAAGCATCTGCCGATTTTGCGAAGGTTAAGCGCGCGGCATATCAAAACATTGTTGCCGATTTTTTCGTGCGCGTCGAGCGGCAGGTGCATCGCGTAAACTGCGATGTCGGACTTTACGAGCGCGCGGATTTTCTCATAATTCGCCCCGACCGCGGGAATCGGAGGCCTCCAAAACATTCCGTGGTGGACGACGAGCAAGTCGGCGCCGATTTCAGCCGCCGCGCGGATTTCCGCCACCCCCGCGTCGACCGCCGCCGCGATCTTGCGAACCTCGCCCGAGTTTTCAAACTCAAGCCCGTTGTGCGCCGCGGGATAGTCGTCAAATTTGTCGGCGCGGCAATAGGCGTCCATAAATTTTACAATGCCTGCGAGCTTTGCGGTTTGCGAAGTTTTCATTTCGGCTCCTTTCCGTTGGCGTCCAATTTATCGAGGGCGGCCTCGCGCTCGATAAGCGTCGGGTGCGAGTAGTAGAAGGCGCTATACAGCGGGTGCGGCGTCATGTTGCCGAGATTTTTCTTGTGCAGTTTTCTAAGCGCGGACTTTAGCTCGAGCGCGGGGCAGACGCCCGCCGCGAACGCGTCCGCCTCGTATTCGCGCCGCCTCGAGAACGCGTTCAAAAGCGGCGAAAGCCAAAACGTAAACAGGCCCGAGAACATCGAGAACATAATCAGCACAGGCGCGAACCCCTGCGACTGCGCGAAACCGAAGCCCTCGTAAAACCACAGGCTCGACGAAAGCCAGCCCATAAACGCGAACGTCGCGAACATCGCCGCGAAGTTGACGAGCATCGCCTTTACGATATGCCCCTTTTTATAGTGACCGATTTCGTGCGCCAAGACGGCCTCTATCTCGGCGGGCTCGAGCTGCTCGACGAGCGTGTCGAAAAGCACGATTCTTCTAAACCTGCCAAAGCCCGTAAAAAACGCGTTCGAGTGCGTGCTGCGCTTGCTGCCGTCCATGACTTCGATGGTGTCGGCGAGAAACCCGCCGCGCTTTGCAACGCCCATCAGGCGCCCGCGAAGGTCGCCGTCGGGAAGCCTCTCGAGCTTGTTGAAAAGCGGCAAAATCAGCCGCGGATAAACGACGATCATCACGACCTGAAACGCCGACACCGCCGCGAAGCCCCACAGCCACCAAGTGTTTTTAAACTCCTCCGAAAACCAAATTATAAGCGCGAGAATCGGCGCGCCCAAGACGACGCCGACAAGCAGCCCCTTGATTTGATCCGCCACCCAAAGCCCGAACGTCCCCTTGTTGAAGCCGTATTCGCGCTCTATGACGAACTGGCTGTAAAGATCGAACGGAAGCGACGGAATCGAGAGCGCGACAGCCACAAATATCAGCGCGAACGCCTGCCCCCAAACCGACACGCCGAAAATTTCCGTCCCGAAGCCGAAGAGCCTCGGCAAAACTTCGAGCCACAAAACGACAGCCAAAAATACCGCCGCGCACGCCGACTCGAAAATTCCGAATTTTGTTTTGTCGATCGTGTACGCGCACGACCTCTCAAACGTGCGCTCGTCCATAAACGAGCTGAACGCCTGCGGAACCGCCCCGCCGTTCGCGCGAACAGCCCGCATATTGAGAATGTCGAGCCACGCCGAGGCGGCGAATTTCGCCGCCAAAGCCGCGATTAAAACTGCGCACGCGAGCGTCATTTAGCCGATGAGCCGTTTGAGGATTTCAAGCACCATCGCGGGGTTCGCCTTGCCCTTCGACGCTTTCATTACGGGGCCGATAAGCGCGTTTATCGCCTTTTCGTTGCCCGCCTTGTATTGGTCGATAGCCTTTTGGTTGCCCGCCATGGCGTCGAGGCAGAATTTTTCGAGCTCGCCGCTGTCGCTGTTTTGCTTCATGCCGGAGCTCTCGACGATCGCGTCGGCGCTCTCGCCCGTCTCGAACATCTTGACGAAAACTTCCTTCGCCATCTGCTTTGAAATCGAGCCGCCGTCGACGACCCTCACGAGCGAGGCGAGGTTCTTCGCCTTGAGCGGGCACGCGGCGAGCTTTTCCGCCGTCGTGACGTGCTCGAGGGGATTTTCCTCAAAGCCGCCCTCCTCTTTTTCGCGCTCGGCGCGCGCGGAAAGCTCGCGCAATAAATCGTTCACGAGAAGGTTCGCGAGCATCTTCGGATTCTTCGGATACTCGGCGAGCGCGTCCTCGAAATACGCGCAAAGCGCGGCGTCGTGGCAGAGCACCGAAGCCGACGAGTAAGGCAGGCCGTAGTCCGACATATACCTGCGCTGGCGGTCGAACGGCATCTCGGGCAGACCCGCTTTTATCGACTCCAAAAGCTCGGGCGAAATCTTCACCGGCATGAGGTCGGGGTCGGGGAAATAGCGGTAGTCGTGGGCGTCCTCCTTGCTGCGCATAGACTGCGTTATGCCCAGCTGCGCGTCGTAGCGGCGCGTCTCCTGAACGACGGGAATTCCCTTTTTCAGGCAGTCTATCTGCCTGCGTATTTCGTAGTCGATGCAGTTGCGCGCGTTGGAAATCGAGTTGATGTTTTTCATCTCGACCTTGACGCCGAACTCCGCGCACCCCTTCGGGCGCACCGAAACGTTTACGTCGCAGCGCATCTGCCCCTTTTCCATGTCGCAGTCGGAAATGCCCGCGCAGGAAATCGTGTTTTTAAGAGACGTCAGATACGCGAAAACCTCCTCCGACGAGTGCATGTCGGGCTCGGAGACTATCTCCATAAGCGGAGTGCCCGCGCGGTTGTAGTCGACAAGAGAGTCGTGCGCGAAGTGCGTGAGCTTGCCGACGTCCTCCTCGAGGTGGATGCGCGTCAGCTTCACATTGCGGTGCGCGCCCATTTCTGAGGGGTTTGCGCCCGCGAGCTCTATCTCGACGCTGCCGCCGAGGCACAGCGGCTGGTCGTATTGCGAGAGCTGATAATTCTTGGGGCTGTCCGGGTAAAAATAATTTTTTCTATCCCATTTTGTTATCTCGGGAATTTTGCAGCCGAGCATGAGCCCGAGCGCGATCGTCTTGCGTATCGCCTCGAAGTTGAGCACGGGCAAAACCCCGGGAAGAGCCCATACGACGGGATCGGTGAGCGTGTTCGGAGGCTCGGCGAACCTGTGCGCCACCGAGGTGAACATTTTGCTGCGCGTCTTTATCTGGACGTGCGTTTCAAGTCCTATGACCGCTTCGTATTCGATTTCAGGCATAATCTTTTAAAGTTGGGGGTTGCGTTTCGACCACTCGCAGGCGCGCTCGTAGGCGTGCGCGTAGGAGAGCAAATTCTGCTCGTCGAACGCCTTTCCTATCAGCTGCAGCCCTACGGGCATTCCTTCGGCAAAGCCGCACGGAACGGAAATCCCGGGCAAGCCCGCGAGGTTTACGTTTATCGTGTAGATGTCGCTTAAATACATCGAGAGCGGGTCGGACGTCTTTTCGCCCGCCTTGAACGCGACTGTCGGAGACGTCGGCGCGGCGATGAAATCGACGAGCCCGAAAGCGTCCTCGAAATCCTTTCTGATGAGCGTGCGCACCTTTTGCGCGCGAAGGTAGTAGGCGTCGTAATAGCCCGAGCTCAAAACGTAGCTTCCGAGAATTATCCTGCGCTTGACCTCCTCGCCGAAGCCCTCGGCGCGGCTCTTGAAATAGACGTCGACGACGTCCTTCGCCTCGGAGCTTCTGTGCGTGTAGCGTATGCCGTCGTAGCGCGCCAAATTCGACGAAGCCTCGGCGGTCGCGATAATATAATATACGGGTATCGCCAGCTCCGTGTGCGGCAGCGAGATTTCCACGATCTCCGCGCCGAGCTCGGCGAGCTTGTCGACCGCCTTGCCGACGGTTTCGGCGACATTCGCGTCCATTCCGGAAGAAAAATATTCTTTCGGCACGCCCGCTTTTTTGCCTTTAAGCGCGCCCTCTGAAAGCTTCGCGGTGTAGTCCGCCGCGGGAACGTTGACGCTCGTGGAATCGAGCCTGTCGTAGCCGGCGATGTGGTTTAAGACCAAGGCGGCGTCCTCGACGGTGCGGGCGAAGGGCCCGATCTGGTCGAGCGACGATGCGAACGCCGCGAGCCCGAAGCGGCTGACAAGCCCGTAAGTCGGCTTAAGCCCGACGACGCCGCAAAGCGACGCGGGCTGGCGGATAGACCCGCCGGTGTCGGAGCCGAGGCTCGCGGGGCACTCGCCCGCCGCGACCGCCGCCGCCGAACCGCCGCTGCTTCCGCCCGGTATGCGCTCGAGATCCCACGGGTTGCGCGTCTTTTGCAGGGCGCTGTTTTCGCAGGAAGAACCCATGGCGAATTCGTCCATATTGAGCCTGCCCCAAAAGAGCGCGCCGGCGTCCTCGAGCTTTTTCATCGCCGTTCCCGTGTAGGGGCTGACGTAGTTCTCGAGCATTTTGCTCGCGCAGGTGAGCTTCTGCCCGCGCACCGCGAGCAAGTCTTTTAAGCCGATCGGAATGCCGTCGAGCTTCGAGAGCACCCCGCCGCCCGCGCGGCGCTTGTCGGACTGTTCCGCCGCCTTTAGGAACGAATCTTCGTCGGCGGAAATGAACGCGCCGACCTTGCCGTCGACGGCGTTCTTTCTCGCGATGTGAGCCTTTGCGAGCTCGACCGCGGAGATTTCGCCGCCTGCGAGCATCGCCGAAAGCTGTGATATGTTTTTGTAAAAAAGTTCTTCGCCCATATCGCCGTCCTTTGCTATGCGTCGTCGACCACCTTGGGGACGACAATTTGGTTGTCGCGCTTGGCGGGCGCGTTCATGAGGGCGTCCTCGAGGGGCATTGCCTCGCCCTCGACGTCGTCTCGCCAGACGTTGTAAATCGCGTGCGCGTGCGCGCTGGGCTCGACATTTGAAACGTCGATGCCCGAAAGCTTCTCGAAATATCCGAGAATCTGCCCGAGCTGGCGCGAATATTTTTCGCGCTCCTCGTCGGTAAGCTCTATCCTCGCGAGCTTCGCCACATAATCAATATCTATTTCCGGTGAATTTGGCATATCTCGCGAGACTCTCAAAATCCCCCCGCTCATTCAAGCCAAAAACATCGGGAAGGAGGGGCGCGTGAAAATACCCCTATTACTCCGCTTTGGGCGGCTTAGGCTCGGTCACATACGTGGGTATGCTCCCTTCGCCACGCCGCCCAAATACTCGTACTAGGGGCATTTTGACGCGCCTAAGCAGCGCGGGCGGGCGTTCCACCCGCCCGCGCATGAAGTTTTTTAAATTTGCTTTCGTGTTAAAGTGGAAAATTACAGCGCGCTTTGCGCGCGAGAAAAAAATAGAACGCGCCGCTTCGCAGGGGCGCAGTTCTATTTTTTTAATGTAAAATTGAGGATAGCTGAAAAAACAATCAGCTTTCTGACGGGGGAAGAACCGAGATATTTTGCGGGAGCAAAATCGGTTCTTGGGGGCGTGAGCCCCCACAATGCCGTGCAGGCTGCTAGCCTGCGCGCCCCCACGACAGCCCGAACTTACCTCCCCAACTGAAACGCCTTGCGTGTTATGCCGGCGCCGATATATGCGGAAATCAGGTTTGCCATTAAGTCCTTCCAGATTTCGGACAAGTAGAAGCCGTTGACATACGCGACCGCAAACTGCTCTTTCTCGGGTATGATTCCCCAAAGCCAGCCGCCGCTTTGCGAGGCGGTCTCGACCGCGACGGGGACTTCGGGGAAAAACGCGAATATCAGCGGGCAGATGCCGAGCATAAAAAAGCCCATAAAGAGCATAAAGCGGCGAACCGCCGCCCCGGCGTCGCCCGAGCGCGCGAACGCGGCGTCGTGGGTTGTGGTGTCGCCGCTTTGCGAGGATTTAAGAATGTCGACAACCGCCGCGAATTTTTGCGAGTTCAGCGCGGACAGCTGCCCCAAGAACGTAATCGCCGACGTGAAGATTCCGCCGAGAACCCCGCTTTCCCAAAGCCCCTCGACTACGCCCATGGCGCCGCCTTTCCCCCGCGCGACGCGGCGCGGCAATGTTTATATATATTCATAGTTTTCCTTTTGTTTTTGCGGAGGCTTCATTGCCCCGCGTTCGGAGCATTCTATCGCCGCCGCGCGCGGGGGGCAAAAAAACTTTGGCACTTCTTGAAAAAACGGAAAATGTTGACATCGCCGCGCGGGGTCGTTTTCTTTCGTGCGTATGGCAAAAGTAGACATTGAACTTGTTCAGGCGATTCTCCAAAGATCGAAAATCGACGCGCTCAAAATTTCCCAAATCATGGAGGACTTAAAATTCGAGGCGAAGCAGAAAAATTCCGACCCCGACAAAGAACCCCCCGTAAAAAAACAATTCGCGATAATCGTCAACGACCCTTACGGAAAAATCGGCGAGACGGGCTTCGAGTATCAGGGCTGGGTTGTCCAAATCCCCGAGGACGACGCCCCGATGAAGGCTCTCGAACGCCTGCACAACGGCGTTTACGACTTCAACACGACCCCCAAAGGCAGGCGCATGCCGATAAAAACAGTAGCCGAGGCGTGCGAGTTCGGATCGGCGAAAATCTACAAGGAAAACAAGCTCTGGATTAAGACGAAAGAGCCGGTTCTCGTCCTGCGCACTACCGGAAAAATCCCCACTTCGGACGGCGAATAAAAATGCTAAGGCGCCTGACAAAATACGGCGAAAGCGTCCTCAAGGCGAAAGCCGCGAAAGTGGAATCTTTCGACGAAGAGCTTGAAAACCTCGGCAAAGACCTCGTGGAGACGCTCTACGAGGAGAACGGCCTCGGGCTCGCCGCGCCGCAAATCGACGTGTCGAAAAGGGTGTTCGCAATCGACATGCGCCGCAGGGCAAACCCCGACGCGCCATGCGTTTTCACGCTCGACGGGCAAAAGCTCCCGCTCGACCTCGCGATGCCGCTCGTGGCGGTAAACCCCGAAGTTGAGCATCTGGGCGACTATGTTGAAATCGCCGAAGAGGGCTGCCTCTCGTTCCCGGGTGTGTTCGCGGAAGTCGAGCGCAGCGAGATTGTGCGCCTAAAATATTTCGACACGAAAGGCGCGCCGCACGAAATCGTATGCGAGGGGCTTTTCGCCCGCTGCGTCCAGCACGAAAACGACCACCTCGACGGCGTTTGCTTTATAGACCGCCTTACGCCGCGCCAGCTTTTCCAAATAAAGCCGAAGCTCGAACGCGTAAGAAGGGCGACGCGCGATTTCCTAAAATCGCAAAAGAAAAAATAGCCCGCGGGCGGGAAAGGCTCGTTATAAAAAACGCGCGCAAAAAAAGCGCGGCGGGCGCGTTCGCGCGCGGAGCAAAGCGGCGAATGGGATATAGCCCGCGCAAAAATTTTACGGCTTTTATAAAATAAAAATTTTTACGATGAAAACTGGAAAACCAACCGCAATAGCCCTAACGGGCGCGATGGGAAGCGGGAAATCGGCCGCGCTCGCGGCGTTCGCCGAGGCGGGGGCGAAAACCCTCGACGCCGACGCCCTCGCCCACGAGGCTCTCGAATCCGACCCCGAAGTCGCGGCGAAAGTAAGGCGCGTTTTCGGCGAAGATGCGTTCGGGGAAAACGGCTCGCCCGACCGCGCGGCTATCGCGCGAATGGCGTTCGCCGACCCGCGCAAGCTCGCCGAGCTCGAGGCCGCGATACACCCCGTCATCGAGAAAAAATGGCGGGCGGAGTGCGCGTCGGAGAAAACGGTCGTCGTGGAAATCCCGCTGCTGTTTGAAAAAAAACTTGAAAAAAATTTCGATGTGTGCGTTAGTGTCCTGTGTAGCGAAACGTTGCGCAAAAAACGTCTTGTCATGAGGGGCATGCAGCCCGAAGAAATAAAAAAGCGCGACGCGTTCCAGTTGCCGCCGTCCGAAAAGGCGAACCGCGCGGATATCGTAATTTTCAACGAAAGCGGTTTTGATTTTTTGAAAATGCAGGCGGCTCAAGTGTTATCCCGTTTGGAATAAAAATATAATGGAAGAAGAAAATATCGACACGCCCGTTCCCGAACAAACGCCCAAAAAACGCGGGCGAAAGCCCAAAGCCGAGGAAAGCGGCGCGGAATCTGCCGCCCCCAAGAAAAGGGGCAGACCCCGCAAAACAGCCGATGCCGCCGAAGCCCCCGAAAGCGCGGGCGAGGACGCGGCGAAGTCTCTCGACGAAGTGCTCGACACCGCCGTAAGGCAGCGCAAGGCGGGCGGGCGCAAGGCGGGCTCAGCCGCCCCGCGCCAAGACGGCCCCGCGTGGCGCGACGCCCCCGCGCCCTCGCAGGAAACGCCCGAAAGTTCCGAATCGGGCGAGAACGAGATTTTTGTCCACTCTAAGGGCGACGATTTTGAATACACCAAAGCGGACGAGCAAAGCGACGACATTCCGACCTCGTTCTCCACTACCGACGACGACCTCGACCCCGACTCCTACCGCAACGCGGCGGGCGACGACGACTCCGATGGCGTCGGCGGCGAAGAAGAAAGCGCGGGAGAGTCAGACGACGACCGGCGCATGGCAGAGGCTCGCGAGCTTGAAAAAGCCGCCGACGAGGACGGCGAATTTTCCGCCTCGCAGCAAGACCGCCAGCAGCGCTGGCAAAAGCGCGGCAACAACAAATTCGACCGCCGCCAGCAGTTTCAGCAAAACAACCGCGGGCAGCAAAACAACCGCCAAAACAGGCAGGATTTCAGAAACAAAAATTCCCGCCAAAACGGCCAGCAGAACGGAAACAATCGCAATCAGCAAAGGCAAAACCAGCAACAGCAGCAGCGCCAAAACCAGCAGCGGCAGAACCAGCAAAAAAAGACCCGCTGGGCACAGCCGCAAACCGACTCCGAAGATTTCATCAATCCCGCCGACCTTCCCGAGTGGAATATTTTAAAGAGCGAAAAACTCCTCGCCGAAAAGCTCGCGCAGGTGTTCTTCGGCAAGACGCCATCGTGGGAGCTCGAAACGTTCGAGGCGGCGACGCCCGTCCAACTCGACGGCACGCCGATCCCGCAGGAACAGGCTCAAGAAGCCGCGCCCGAAGAAAAACCGCAGGAGAACGCCCAAAGCGGAGAGCAAAATCAGCCCGAACCGGCGAGCCCAAAGCCCGTCTCGGAGATGAATTATTGGGAAGTCATGGCGGGCGCGAACGACGCGGCGGCGAAAAAATTCGCACTCGAGCAGGCGCCCGCGCAAAGCGGCGCAAAGGGGCAAGAACAGGAATTTGACGAGCCGAATTTCATCGAGATCGAGGGCTGCGGCAAGGTGGAGGCGCTCGGCGGCTTCGACGAGCTCGCGCGGCTCGGGCTGCGGGAAATCCGCGAAAAATTTGGCGAGCTTAATATCGAATACAACAAGGGCGTTGGAAAGTCGGAAATGCTCGCGCTCTTCTTTAAGCACGCGCTCGCGGGCGGCAAGCTCGCGAAGGTCTCGGGCACGCTCGACGTCTTTCAGGACGGCCTCGGCGGGGCAATCACCTACCCTTGCGACAACTACCGGCTCAAGCGCAATTCGGTTTATGTCCCGCAGATGTTCATCGACAAATTCTCGCTAAAGCGCGGGCACACGGTGTCGGTTCTGGCGATGCCTCCGCGCGAATTCGGGCGCGAAAACTGCCCCTACGCGGTGTCGATTCTCTCCGTCATGGGCGGCGACCCCGACGCCGCCCGCGCGACTGTGCCGTTCACAGACCTCGTGCCCTACTACCCCACGCGCAGAATTATTTTGGAATCGCCCGAAGCGTCGAAAACCGACAGCCTTCCCATGCGCGCGGTCGATTTGTTAACACCCATCGGCTTCGGGCAGAGGGCGCTGATCGTCGCCCCGCCGCGAACGGGAAAAACCGTCTTGATGCAGGGCATGGCAAAGTCCATACGCATAAACGCGCCCGACGCGCACCTTATCGTGCTGCTCGTCGACGAGCGCCCCGAGGAAGTCACCGACTTTAAGCGCAGCGTCGATGCGGAGGTTATCGCCTCCACCTTTGACGAAGAGGCGTCGAACCACGTCCACGCCGCGGAAATGGTCATAAGCCGGGCGCGGAGAATGGTCGAAAAGGGAAAAGACGTGGTGATTTTGCTCGACTCCATAACGAGGCTCGCGCGCGCCTACAACGCGCTCATGCCGAACGGCGGGCGGACGATGTCGGGCGGCGTCGAGGCGAACGCGCTTCAAAAGCCGAAAAAGTTTTTCGGCTCGGCGCGAAACATCGAAAGCGGCGGATCGCTTACAATCATAGGCACCGCGCTCGTCGAGACGGGAAGCAAAATGGACGAGGTGATTTTTGAAGAGTTCAAGGGAACCGGAAACCTCGAGCTTCACCTCGACCGCGCGCTATCCGACAAGCGAATTTTCCCGGCAATCAACATCGAAAAGAGCGGAACGCGAAAAGAGGAGCTTCTCTACCACCCCGACGAGATGTCGAAAATCTACACCCTGCGCCGCGCGATGAAAGGCGTGCCGACGACGGAAGCGATGGAAATGCTCGTAAAGCGACTGCGCAAGACGAACACTAACGTGGAGTTCCTGCTCGGGCTGAACATGTAGGGCGAGGAAAATTTTTCGCACAAGGCGGCGCGGGATTTTTTTCACCGCGCCGTTTTTTTCGCGCTCCGCCGCGCGCGAATACCCGCGTTTTTTTTGAAAACAAAGATTGAAATTCGCGCGCGCCAAGAGTAGTGTTCTTTTTTTCTACTAAAAATTTTACTATCACCGAACGGAGATTTTAATGACATCAGCCGACGATTTTGTATTGCAACTGATTGAAGAGAAATCGCTCGTTCCGCAGGAAGCCATCAAACAGGAACGCGAAAGGCTTTTGGCGGAAGGCGCGACTCTCGCCGACATAGACTCGCTCGTAATAGACGCGCTCGTCGATAAGAAATACTGCAAGTACGACGACATCTCGTTCATGCTCGCCAACGAGTTCAACGTGCCGTTCATCTCGCTCCAAAACCTGACGGTCGAAGACGACGTCAAAAACCTCATCTCGCAGGACGACGCGCGCAAATACAACGTTTTCCCCGTCGCGATAACGGGCGGACAGCTCGAGCTTGCGGTTATCGACCCGATGAATATGGACCTTGTCGATAACCTCGGGCACATGCTGAAAATGCCCATCGACATTCGCATCGCCACGCCCTCCGACATCAAAAACGCCATCGACGAGCACTACGGCGTCAACGCCTACGGCGACATTCTCGGCGACCAAACCGACGAGGGCGGAAAAATCGAAGGCCTCGAGGCGTCGGAGCAAAACGTCTCGGAAGAGGAAGCGCCGATTATCAGATACGTCCACAAGCTCATAACCGAGGCTGTGAAAAGAAGGGCGTCGGATATTCACCTCGAGCCGCTCGAAAAGCGGTTCAGAATCCGCTACCGCATCGACGGCGTTCTTATCGAGGTCGAAAATCCCCCGAAGAGGCTCCAGCCGTCGATTATCTCGAGACTGAAGCTCATGGCGAACATTTCCATCGCCGAAAAGCGCGTCCCGCAGGACGGCAGAATTCAAATCGTCTATAACAAAAAAGAAATCGACTTGCGCGTATCGAGCCTGCCCACCGTTTACGGCGAGAGCATCGTAATGCGTATTCTCGACAAGGAAGGCTTGAGGCTCGGGCTCCCCGAACTGGGCTTCTTCTCCGACGACCAGGCGGTGTTCGAGAGAATCGTCGGAATGGCTGACGGAATTTTCCTCGTCACGGGCCCGACGGGTTCCGGTAAATCGACGACTCTTTACTCCGCGCTGAACTACCTCAACCACCCCGACCGCAAAATCATCACGGTCGAAGACCCTGTCGAGTACCAGATGACGGGCATCAACCAAGTGCAGGTGCGAAGGGAGGTCGGAATGACGTTCGCGGCGGCTCTGCGCTCGATGCTCCGCCAAGCTCCAAACATTATAATGATCGGAGAAATCCGCGACCTCGAAACCGCGGAAATCGCAATCAACGCGTCGCTGACAGGCCACATGGTGTTCAGCACGCTCCACACAAACGACGCCCCGAGCGCGGTCACAAGGCTTGTGGATATCGGCGTAAAGCCGTTCCTTGTCAGCGCGTCGCTTCGCGCGGCGCTCGCCCAGAGGCTTGTCCGCAAAACCTGCGTGCATTGCAAGAGCGTCTATTCGCCCGATCCGCACGTTCTGCAGGCGATCGGCATAAACGAGATCGCCGCCGCGGGAATGACGTTCTACCACGGCGAGGGCTGCCCCAAGTGCAACGGCATCGGCTACCGCGGGCGTATGGGCATTTTCGAGATTTTCATAGTAAACGAAGAGCTCCAGCAGATGATCTACGAGGGCAGAACTCTCGTCGAGCTCCGCACAAAGGCCAGAGAGCTCGGCATGCGCACCATGCGCGAGGACGGCGTCAGAAAAGTCTCGAGCGGCCTCACCACCGCCGACGAGGTCCTCAAGGTAACGATGAACGAATCATAGGATTTTACGGCAATGTTTGAAGACCACAACAACACGATTTACGACGTCCTGCTCACCGCGGGGCTGCTCTCGAAAGAGCAGCTCGACGAACTCAACGACACCCGCTCAGCGACGGGAAAATCGCTCGCCGACGCCGCCGTCGATTCGGGGCTTATCGACAAGCAAACCCTTCTCGAAGCCGTAGCAAAAGACCTTAAATACGAATTCGAGCCGATCCCGCCCGCAAACATCAGGGAGGACATCTATCGCCAGCTCCGCCCGAACCTCGCGCGGACATACGGCGTTGTGCCGATAAAAGTGGACGACACCTCGATAACCCTTCTTGCGAAAGACCCGTTCAACAACGCGATTATCGACGACCTCACGTTCACGCTGAATAAAGACGTAAACCTTGTCGTCGCCGACCCCGCCGCCGTCGACACGCTCATCGTGCAGTGCTACGGCGAGGAAAACTCCAGCATAGACGACCTTCTCTCCGAAATCTCGCAGGTTGACTTCGGCGAGGACAACGCCGACAACGACATCGCCAACATGGCGAACGAGACGCCGATTATCCGCTTCGTAAACCTCATTCTCCAGCAGGCGATCCGCGACAAGGCGTCCGACATCCACTTCGAGCCGTTCGAGGATCAATTCAGAATCCGCTACCGCATCGACGGCGCGCTCTATGAAATGGCGCCGCCGCCAAAGAGCCTCGCGCTGCCCGTCATCTCGCGCGTAAAAGTTTTGGCGAATTTGAACATCGCGGAAAACCGAATCCCGCAGGACGGCAGAATTAAGATGACGATTTCCGGCAGACCCATCGATTTGCGCGTATCCACCCTTCCCACGCAGTTCGGCGAAAGCGTGGTGCTGCGCGTTCTCGACAAGGGCGTCGTGAATCTCGACCTCGAAAAGCTCAGCATGACCGACGAGATCATGAACAACATCAGGCGTCTCGTCAAAATGCCGAACGGAATTTTCATCGTGACGGGCCCGACGGGCTCGGGCAAAACCACCACGCTCTACTCCGCCCTGCGCGAAGTGAACACGGTGGACGTAAAAATTCTGACTTCCGAGGACCCTGTCGAATACGAAATCGACGGCATCATGCAGGTGCAGATAAACCACCAAGTGGGGCTCGACTTCGCGAGGTGCCTGCGCGCGTTCCTGCGCCAAGACCCCGACAAAATAATGGTCGGAGAAATCCGCGACCTCGAAACCGCGCAGATCGCGGTGCAGGCGTCCCTGACGGGGCACGTCGTGCTGGCGACGCTCCACACGAACGACTCGCCGGGCGCGGTCACGCGCCTTATGGATATGGGGCTTGAGCCGTATCTTATCGCCGCGTCGCTTGAGGGCGTCCTCGGGCAGAGGCTCGTGAGAAAAATCTGCACGACCTGCCGCACAGCGTATGAGCCCGACCAAGCCCTTATCGAGCGCCTCGGCGTGGATCCGATTGAAATCGCCGACAAGCAGTTCTACTTCGGCAAGGGCTGCGCGGACTGCGGCGGATCGGGGTACAGGGGCAGACAGGGTCTGTTTGAACTTTTGCTTGTAAACGACGCCTTGCGCGATTTAATTACAAACCGCGCCCCGACAATGGTGCTCAAGCAAAAAGCGATAGAGCTCGGCATGCGCACGCTGCGCGACGACGGCCTTCGCGCGATTTTCGACGGCGCGACAACCGTTGACGAAGTTTTGAAATACACCTAATTCCAACCACAAGGCAAAATATGGCTAAATTTAAATACAACGCATTGGACAAAGAAGGGCGCGAAACAAGCGGCGTCGTGGAATCCACGAGCGAAAGCCGCGCGCGCAAAGAGCTCGCCGCGCAGGGGCTGACGGTCTCGCGCCTGACGGAAGTCGCGGTGACGTCGGAAAAGGGCGCGGAAGCGGCAAAGAAAAAACGCCGCAAGCCTCTCGTCGGAACAGGCGTGGCGAGCGAAAACGTCACGATTTTCTCGCGCCAGCTTGCGACGCTTCTTAAGGCGGGTCTTCCGCTTCTGCGCTCGCTCGAGGTAATCGCAAGGCAGGAGAAAAATCCATACTTTAAGGACATCGTCGAGAGCCTCGCCGACGCCGTCCGCACGGGCAACAAGTTCTCGGACGGGCTGCTCCAGCACCCGAAAGTTTTCGACAAGCTCTATGTGAACATGGCGCGCGCGGGCGAGGCGGGCGGCGTGCTCGACGTCGTGCTCGACCGCTTGGCGACATTCCAAGAAAAGGCGATGAAAACAACCAACAAGGTAAAGAGCGCGATGGTCTATCCTGTCGTGATTCTCACGGTCGCGGTGGCGATCGTCATTATCCTGATGATTTTCGTCGTCCCGCAGTTCCAGAAAATCTTTTCGGACATGCTAAACGGCGCGCCCATGCCCGCGCTCACGCAGATGATTATCGACATTTCCGACTTTATGAAGGTCAACTACCTCGCCACGTTCGGAATTATCATCGGCGCGATTTTGGTCATTCGCCTTTTCTTCAAGACGAAAATCGGCATGCGCACGTGGGACATCGCGGCTCTGAAGCTGCCCAAATTCGGCGACCTTGTGATGAAGTCGACCGTCGCGCGCTTTACGCGCACGTTCGGAACGCTGCTCGCTTCGGGCGTGCCGATTTTGGAGGCTCTCAACATCACGCGCGGGACTATTAAAAACAGCCTGATTTCCGACGCGCTCCTCAGAGTACACGACCGCGTGCGCGACGGCGAACCCCTCGCCGCCCCGCTCGACCAGCAGAAAATCTTCCCGACAATGGTCACCAGCATGGTGGAGGTCGGCGAGGAAACCGGACAGCTCTCCGAGATGCTAAACCGCATCGCCGACAACTACGACGAAGAAGTCGACAACGCCGTCGGCGGCATAACCTCGGTTATCGAGCCCATAATGATCGTGTTCCTCGCGGTCGTCGTGGGAACGATAGTCATCGCGCTGTTCCTGCCGATTATCCAAATCATACAAAAGCTCACCGGCGGTTGATCCGCGGCGGGGGCTGGGGCGTTCGCAAGAAAGATTTTGGCAAGAAAAATTTTTCGGGCGAAAGAGCTTTTGGACGAAAGCCCGAAAACAAAAAAAAGAAAAAAAATTCCGCGCCGATTTCGGTGCGGAATTTTTTGTTTTGCTTAACGCGTTTTCACTCGCCGCGCCAGATGCGCAGGACGAACGGCTCGCCGAGAACGTAGTCGGCGTTTTTGAGCTTAAGGCACGCCTTGGCGATCGCCGCTTCGGTGGTCTCGTGCGTGGTCATAAGAAGCCACGCCTTGCCCTCGGCGTCGTGCTTTCGCTGCTGCAAAAGCTCAATGGAAATGCCTTCGGCCGCCAAGTCGGACGCGACGGACGCGAGCACGCCAGAGCGGTCGGGCACTTCCATTCTGATATAAAATTCGCCGGAAACTTCGTCGAGCGCCGCGAGCCTCGCGCCGGCGGAGCGCTCCGCGGAAGCGGGTCTTTCGGGCGCGCCGAGAAGGTAGCGGACGGCGTCGGCAATGTCGGCGATGACCGCGCTCGCGGTGGCGTCCTGGCCGGCGCCGCGCCCGATGTAAACGGTGCGTCCGACGATATCGCCAGTAAGGGAGACTGCGTTATAAACTTCGTTGACGTTCGCCACGACGTCGGAAAGAGGGAGAATCGCGGGATACACCGCGGCGAAAAGCGCGCCGGTTTTGGGATTTTTGCGAACCGACGCAATCAGCTTTATGCGGCAGGAGCTGTCGCGCGCCCAGACCATATCCTCGAGGCGCACGCCGCGGATTCCGCTGACGAGCATATCCTTTTCTGGGTTAATCCAGACGCCGTGCGCCAGATACGCGAGGATTGAAATTTTGTGCGCGGCGTCCCAGCCGTCGATGTCGAGAGATTCGTCGGCTTCGACGTATCCGAGCTTTCTCGCGTCGGCGATGACGGCCTCGTACGGGGCGTTTTCGCGCTCCATGCGCGTGAGGATATAGTTGCAGGTGCCGTTTAAAATTCCGTAGATGAGCGAAAATTCGTTGGCGACGAGCCCCTCGCGCAGAACTTTTATAACCGGAATACCGCCCGCGACGCTCGCCTCGAAGAAATACGCCGAGCGGTTTTCGCGCGCCGCGGCGAAGATCTCGGCGCCGCGCTTGCAGATCACCGCCTTGTTCGCGCTGACCACCACCTTGCCCGCCTTGAGGGCCGCCATGGTGATGTCGAACGCCGCGCCAGTGCCGCCCATAAGCTCGCAGACGATGTCTATCGACGGGTCGTTTACGATTTCATACGGGTCTTGGGTGAGCTTTTCGGCGGGAATGTCGACGCCGCGCTTTTTGGAAACGTCGCGCACGCACGCCTTGGCGAGCTCGTAGCTTGCGCCGAAACGCGCCGACATAGCCTCATAGTTCGCCTCGAGGTTTTTCCAGACGCCCTGCGCGACCGTCCCCATTCCGACGAAGCCGATTCTGAAAGTTTTTTTCCCCATGTTAAAACCTGTTTTCAGTTCCCTTCAAAAGGCGGGAAATATTCCCCCTGTGGCGGATTATTATCAGAACGGCTATCGCCGCGGCAATATAAAACTGCACGCCCGGGAACGGGTAAAGAAACGCCGCCGACACCGGCAGCGAAAGCGCCATCGCGATCGACGCGAGCGAAACATAGCGCGTTGAATAAAACACCACGACCCACAAAACGAGCGCGATGAGTATCGACGAAAGCATCACCGCCACGAGCCCGCCGATCGTGACCGCCACGCCTTTGCCGCCCCTAAACTTTATAAAGACGGAAAACGAGTGCCCGAGAATAGCCGCCGCGAGCCCGACATACGCGAGAGCCTGCGGGTTGCCGAATTCTATCCCGAGCCTACCGCCGAAAAGCGGGAACGCCGCCGCGACAAACCCTTTCGCCGCGTCGAGGAAAAAGCAGATGTTGCCGGCGGTTTTTCCGCAGGTGCGCTTTACGTTTGTCGCGCCCGGGTTGCCGCTGCCCGCCTTAAAAATATCGACTCCGCACATTCGCGCGATTATCGCCGCGAACGGTATCGCGCCGAGCAGATACCCCGCGCACGCGACGACCGTAAAATCGGCGAAGCCGATTCCCGAAACCGACGCGAATGTGCAGAAGCCGAATTCCATTCTACGAGAAGTCCACGATTTTAACGGTCTCGACAATGCCGCCGAGCTCCGCGACCGCCGCTTCAGTCGGGACGGAGTCGAGCTCGAACACGCTCAGCGCGCTGCCCGCGCCCTCTTCGCGCGAAAGCGACATATTCGCTATGTTGCAGCCGTATTTGCCCAACACCGTTCCTATCGAGCCCACCATTCCCGGGGTGTCTTGGTTTTTGATGACAACCGCGCATTTGCAGGTCGGGTTAAATTCGATTTGGCGCCCCGAGATGCGGACGATCCTCGGCTTGCCGCTCTTGCCGGTGACGGTGCCCGCCGCGCTGTGCGCCGCGCCGTTTTCGCACAAGGCGGTAACCTCGACGAACTCGGAGTATTCGACCTCCGCGTTGCTGTTGACGCTCTCGACCTCGATGCCGAGGTGCTTGATTTTCGCCGGCGCGTTGACGTCGTTGGCGTTTTCGACAATCTTCGACAGATACCCCTTTTCGACCGCGAGGGTGAGGATTTTATTGTCGATGTCGCCGAGCTTGCCGAAATATTTTATCGTGAGTTTTTCGACGCGCTCGTTGGAGATCTGCTGGACGAACAGCCCGAGCTTTTCGCAAAGCAGCACATACGGGGAAATCTTTTTCATGGACTCCGCGTCGATGGAGGGCTTGTTTATCGCGTTGCGGATCGCGCCCGTCGAGAGCGCGTCGGCGATGACCTCGGCGACTTCGATGCCGCAGCTTTCCTGCGCCTCTTTTGTGGACGCTCCGAGGTGCGGGGTGAGCACGAGATTCGGGAAATCGCGCAAAGGGCTGTCCTTGGCGAGCGGCTCGGATTCGTAAACGTCGAGCCCAGCCGCGGCGACTTTCCCGCTTTTGAGAGCCTCCACGAGCGCGGTTTCCTTGATGATTCCGCCGCGCGCGCAGTTGAACACGCGCACGCCTTTTTTCATCATCTCGAACGCCTTTTCGTCGATCATATATTTAGTGGCGTCGGTGAGGGGCATGTGGACGGTGATGTAGTCGGCGCGCTTGAAGGCGTCCTCGAGCGGGACGATTTCAACGCCGAGGGTTTTCGCGCGCGCTTCCGTAAGGAACGGGTCGTACGCCACGACTTTCATTCCGAACGCCATCGCCCTTTTGGCGACTTCCGCGCCGATTCTGCCCATGCCCAGAACCGCGAGCACTTTGTTTTTAAGCTCCGAGCCCTTGAAAGATTTTCTGTCCCAGACGCCGCTGTGTATCGAGGCGTTCGCCTGCGCTATCGGGCGCGTGCCGCAGAGCATGTGGGTAAATGTGAGCTCCGCGGTGGCTATCGTGTTGCCGGTGGGGGTGTTCATCACCACGACGCCCTTTTCGGACGCGGCGGGAATGTCGATATTGTCGACGCCCACACCGGCCCTGCCGACGGCCTTGAGTTTAGAGGCGCACGCCAAGACGTCCGCCGTAATTTTCGTTTCGGAGCGGACGATTACCGCGTCCGCGTCTTTTATGAGCTCCTTGACCTGTTCGGGGGTGGAGCCGTAGGCTTCGACAGTGTCGAAACCCTTTTGTTTAAGCAATTCTACGCCTTTGGGCGAGATTGGATCTGCTACTAATACTTTTTGTTTCATGTTTTTTACATTTAATCGCGGGACTGTTTTCCAACTCGATTAAAGGTTTTCAAAGATGCCCAAAGGCGGGCGGTTGTCAAGCGTATTCCGACCGGCGCGCTCGCGGGGCGCGGCGGCGAAAAGACGGGGCTATTGGCGCCGTTTATTTTTTTAAAAAAGTTCAAAAAAAATGTTGCAATCAAGCAATCGCCCCCTTACCTTCAATTCAGTTTTTAAAAAAATACACACGCATTATGAAAAAATATCTCGCAATTCTTTCGGCGCTGGCGGCGTACTCGTTCGCGCAGGCGGCGACAAACGTAATAGGTTCTACCGACCCCGCTAACCCCACGCTGCTTTCGAACTATCCCACTCTTACAAACAATTCGCTGCTCTGGAAAGGGCGCAACGGCGGAATTAACCCGACGGTTCTTTACGACGACTATGTCAGGGTTGATACCGACTTGACTTTATATAATATGTACCCGAGCGGCGGCGGCGGCCCACACAACAACGCCAACTTCCTTTTCGACGACGGCACGACGATTACCCTCACCGCCAGCAGCGCCATCGGCTTCAACGATTGGAGCAGCGGAGCGGGCAAGGCGAGCTACGCGATGAATTACAATTTCTACACCGCCGCGGGCGATTCCGCGACGATCAACTTGAACTCCGCGTACAATGTCAGCCTGTATTGCGAAGACAACAACTTTACCGGCAGCGCGGGCTACACCACCTACGGCAATTTCGGCAGAAAATTTATCATAGGCGAAGGCATCACGATGAACGCCAAGCAGGAGTTCACCCTCAGCGGCCACAATGCCGACTTGGCGATTTCCGACTCCGAATTTATCGTAAACGGCGCGCTGAACGGCTCGACGGGCGTAAGCTTGACGGACACTATCGCAACGCTCGGCGCAACCGGCACGATTTCGGGCGCGGACTACGTCGCGTTTAGAAGCGGAACGGCGGCGTCTCTCGCGGGCAGAGTCGAGAGCGCGGGCTATGTCTTGCTTAACGGCAATGTAGTTCAGGCGGCGAGCGGCTCGATAATCGCCCCCGATGTTTACCTTCAGACGGGAACCGCGACGCTCAACGGCGTGGTCGATTCCTCCGCCGGCACCGGCACAAGATTCGTAGTTAATTCCGGAAACGCGGTTGTCTCCGCCGGCGCGAACGTAAATGTTAGCGACCTTTATATGGCCGGCGGAACGATAACGGCGGCGAACGATTTTTCCGTAGCCAAAATTTCTTCGCAGTCGGGAACGAGCTCGACGATCGACACAACCGGCGGGGCGACGCTCACCGTAACGGGCATTTCCACGCTCAACTCCGGCGCCACCGTTACAATCGCGGGCGACGTTTCCACCACCTCGAGGATCACCAACAACGGCAACCTTGTCGTCGACGAAGGCGCGACGCTGTCGATCAACTACGCGAACCAGAACGCCTACAATTCGCAAAGCGCGCAGTCGCTGACAATCCGCGGCACGATGAACGTAACGTCGGTCACGAGCTCGTGGCACTCGTCGTCGTTCCTGTCGAACGGCACGATTCTCGTGGACGGCGGCACTCTGCACGACTTCGCCACTTCCTCCAACTCCTCCGGCATAAGGATTCAAGGCGGCGCGACAATGTCGGTTGTAAACGGCGGCTCGGTCATCACGAACAGCAAGACGTTCTTGCAGCTCGACAACGCGTCCTTTACTTCCGACGGAACCGCGACGATCGACGTCGGCGGCATAATGTTCGCGAACAACTCAAAGAGCAACAACATGACAATCGGCGCCGCCTCGGAGCTCGCGCGCAAGCCCAAAATGTTCGCGCAAAGCACGAACTCGACGGCGGCGGACGCGTATTCGCACCTGAACCTCACGCTCCTTTCGGGCGACTACCAATTCGGCCAGTTGCTACTCTTGCGCAGTTCCGAGCTCGAAATATTCTTTAAAAACGGCTCGACGCTTTCGTTCGACTATGTGACGCCGCAATCCTCCGACTACTGGGGAACGATGAACCTTATTCTGCACGACTTCACCAACGAGACGTTCAAAATCGGCGGCATCACCGACAGCATGATTTCGGGCAACGTAATTACCTACGCCACGAGCTCCTACGACAGAACAATCACCCTCACCGCCTACGACGTCAACGGCGACCTGCTTGACGGCGACTGGTACATCGGCGAAGGCGGATTCCTCGCCAACACCGCGGTTCCCGTTCCCGAACCCGCGACATTCGCGGCGGTTCTCGGCGCGCTCGCGGTCGCGTTCGCGGCATACCGCAGAAGAAAGTAGGCGCCGGACGCAAAACGCGGGGCAACCCGCTTGAAAAAAAATCCGAAAAGGAAAATTCCTTTTCGGATTTTTTTGTGTTTTGTTATTGCGCCTTTTTATCGCGTTCTGCTTCGCTCTTTCTTTGCGCCTTTTTCTTGCGCTTTTTCTTTTGCCATGTTCTGCGCCTTTTTACCATGCGCTCGCCCCGCGAGCCTGCGGCTTTTTTGCGGTGCGCAGGTATTATTTTTCCAATTCTATGCGAACCGCGATAGAGCGCTTAAACGGCGGCAGCGATATTTTGCCGGACGGATTTTTTATATCCGTCACCCCGCCGCCCCAAAGGTCGTGGATTTGAGCCTTGGCGATTTTCGAGCCGCCGAGAAGCGCAGAGAAATCAACGCTTTCGCCCGAAACTTCGCGCGGCTTTTCGCCGCGGACAAATTCGCTCTTCCAGTCGTTCGCGGCGTCGCGCGCAAAGGCGAGGATCGCGGTCTTGCCCTTCAGCGCGTAAACGCGGCAGCGCGGGGTGTCGAGCCGCGCGGGCGCGAAGTTTTCAGAGGCGGGATTCAATCCGCCAATCAGGCGCGAAAACGGCTTGATGTGCCGCCAAAGCTTATGCTTGTAAATGTAAACGTCCCAGTGCCACACCTGCCCCGCGCCCGCCGCGCCCCTGAAAAACGGAGTGTAAAAGGCGTCGTGGAAAATCGCGCCGTCGGCGTCGGACTCGTAGAAGCGTATCGCGCCGGAGTGCCTCGGCTGGACGCCCCCCGTCTCGGCAAGATACGCGGGGCGGCGCGGCGCGATTATTTTTATAGTGTCGATAGCGTCCGCCGCCAAAACGTCGACAGGCGCCCGGCATACGCCGTACGCCGCGCCCTCGTCGAGATACCTGTGCACGCACGCGATGGCGTTGGCGGTGTCTTTGCTGTACATCAAATACGCGCGCGCCGCGCCGTCGGAATCAAAGCTGCCGTAGCCGTTTACAACAAGCTGCTTCGGGCACTCGGCGGAAACCCGCGCAAACATATATTCCTGCCAGCGCTTGACCGCCTCGCCGTTCGCGGCGGTCGTGTTCTGCTCGTTCCAAAGCTCCCACGCGAAAACAGAAGGGTCGTCGCGGTACTTGTCGGCGAAAACTTTGAAGCGCTTGAAATAAAGCTCCCTGCCCTTCTCCGACTGGAAATATTCCGTCATATTCGCGAACAAACCGTCGTAGGCGGGGCGCTCGAACAGCGCGCGCGGCAGCCCGCTCTCGTTCTCGTTTGGAACGTATTTTTTTATATTCCTGAAATGCTCGAGGCACAGCTTTACGCGCACGCCGTATTTCTTGGCAAGCGACATCAGCCTGTCAACCCGCGCGATCTTCTTCGGGTTGTAAACGCCCGCGCGGGCGTCCTCGATCTCGTAAAACGGGTGCGAAAGCCACACGCGAATGTAGTTGCCGCCGTTCTCGGAAATCCCGCGAAGGTGCGTTTCTATCATCTCGAAACACTCGTCCTCGGAAAGCTTGTCCCAATAGCGCGGGAACGCGAGGTTATAGCCCATAGCAACATACGGCGAGCCGTCGGAAAGCTCGGCGTAGTTCGGGTTGTCTTTCGAGACCCGCACAAATGCGCCGCCCTGCGCCCCGCCCGACGCGCAGCCGCAAAGCGCCGCGCACGACGCCAAAATTCCCAAAGTTCTTCCGATATTTTTTCCCATATAATTTTTCTTTTTATTTTTTCGCGCGGAACACGAAATGCGCGTATATAAAATACCCGATTGCAAGCGGCACGCCCGCAAGCGCGACGCCCAGCATAATCGAGAGAGTTTTTTCGCTCGAGGACGCCTCGAAAATCGAGAGCCCCTCGCTCTCCGCCGCGGGCGATACGAGATACGGATACCCCGCCAGCATATGCCCCGCAACGCACAAAAGCGCAAAGAGCGAAACAAGCGCAAACGCCGCCCCCGCCCGCCCCCTGCGAGACAGCCTCATAGCGGCGCTAAGCGGCACGTACGCCGCCACCATAACCGCGAACGCCGCAACGTTCGGAAAATAATTCGCCCGACCCCAAAGGCAGAAGGACGCCAAATACAAAATATACGAAAGCGCGAGAATTGCCGTCCACACGCCGCCGCCGCGGCTTTCGCCCTTAAGCGACAAATATCCCGCCCCCTGCGCGAGCGCAAAGACGAGCGCCAAAACCCCCGCGCAAAGCGCGGGCGCGGCGAAAATCCCGCGGGCGCCCGCGAGGGCGCAGCCCGAAAACATCGCGCCAAGAGCGTCGCCAAAAACGAAGAACATCAGCGCGCCCGACACCGCCGCCAGCGCCGCCCAGAAGCGCGATCCATTCCCCGACGAATAGAAAAATTCCACCGACACCGTCCGCAGCACGAGCAGGCAAAGAAACAAAATTATCGGAATGTAAAGCGCCGAGAGCAGCGCCGAGTACGCCTTAGGGAACGCCGCAAAAAGCGCGCCAGCCGCCGTCACAAGCCAGACTTGGTTGCCGTCCCAAAACGGCGCGACCGCCTTCAGCGCGCGCGAGCGGAAATTTGCGTCGCGCGAAAATCCCGCGAGAATCCCCGCCCCGATGTCGAAGCCTCCGCAGATAAAATACGCCGCGAGCAAAACCCCCAAAAGACAAAACCATATTATTTGCAAAATTTCCATGCCTACTCCTCCGCGCCGATTTTTGAGAAAAGAATTTTCAGCGCGACCGCCGTCACCGCGGCGAAAATCGCGCTGAATAAAATTATGCTGAACAAAATTTCGCCCGCCGAAGCCGAGGTCGTGACGGCGTCAGAAGTCTTGAGAACGTGCCAGACAATCCACGGCTGCCTGCCGACCTCCGCAAGCGCCCAGCCCGCTTGGCTCGCCGCAAGCGGCAGCAAAATCGAAAACAGCGACGCGCGCCAAAACCACTTCGAGAGCGGCTTTTGCAAATCGAAAAGAATCCCGAAAATCCAAAGCGCGAAGCCCCACGCGGCAAAGGCGGCAATCGCCCCGCCCAGATACGCCATTATCCTGAACGAGTGGAAGCTGAAATTGACTGGCGGCCAAAACTTCGGGCGGACGCGCTCGAGCTCGGCGGGCGTCGCGTTCGGATAAATGCGGCGCAAAAATTCGTCGGAGGGAAGGTCGTTTAGCCCCTTGACTTCGCTATCGAACGAGCCGAACGCGAGAAAGCTGAAAAGCCCGTCCGCCTTTATTCCGGAAACCTCGCGCTTCTGCTCGTCGACATTCCCCACAAGGCACAGCGGCGCCGACGCGCTCGTCTTGTAATGCCCCTCGAACGCCGCGATTTTTTCGGGCTGCGTGTGCGCGAGCGTGCGCGCGCTCTCGTGCCCCGTAAACATCATCGCCGCCGACGAAACCGCGCCGAACACCAGCGCAATCTTCGCGCAGGGCTCGGCGAAATTCGTCCTGCCTTTAAGCACAAGCCAGCCGCAGACCCCGAGCGCAAAAAACGCCCCGCAGATCCACGCCCCCGCTACCGTATGGAAAAATCTGTCGGCGAACGACGCGCTCAGCGCCATATCCCAGAAGTCGGCGATCACCGCGCGCGTGTGCGGAATCTGCTCCGCCGTCGGAACCGCTCCTTGCGCGAGCGTCTGCACCGCGCCCGTAACGGGGTCGGTAAACTGGAGCTCAAAGCCCGCGGGCGTCTGCATAAACGAGTTCGCCGCGATAATCCAGACCGCGCTCAAATGCGCCCCGAGGCACAGCATGCATGTCGAGAAAAAATGCGCCCGCTTGCCGAGCCTGTCCCAGCCCCACACCGACAGCCCCAGAAACACAGACTCGAGAAAAAACGCGAACACCGCCTCTATCGCGAGCGGGCTTCCGAAAACGTCGCCGACAAAGTTGGAATAGACCGGCCAGTTAGTCCCGAACTCAAATTCGAGAATTATCCCCGTCGCGACGCCGACCGCGAACAGCACCGCGAAAAGCTTTGTGAAAAATTTCGCCGCGCGCCTGAATTTTTCGTCGCCCGAGCGCAGCCACGCCGCCTCGACAAGCACGAGATAAAGCCCGAGCCCGATCGAGATCGGCGGGAATAAAAAGTGGAAGCCCGCGGTTATCGCGAACTGTATTCTGCTCAAAATTTCCGCGTCCATAAAATGCCTCCGCTATTTTTTAGAGCGTTCCGCGAGCGCGCCGTCTATCGAATACGCGCCCGAGCCTATCAGCGCGATCGAGACGAACGCCGCCAAGTAAAGCGCCGCAAGCTCCGCGGGCGCGCGCGTCGAAACACACCACCAAAGCGCGACAGCCATATTAAACGCGAGCGCCGCCGACGCGAACCGCGTAAACAATCCGAGCACAATCATTATCGGGCAGATCGCCTCCGCGGCGGCGGCCAAGTAAAACGACGCCGCGGATCCCAAGCCGATCGGATCGGGGAACTCTCCGATTTTTCCGGAAAACGCCGCGCCCGCCTTGCCGATTCCATGAAAGGCGAACATCGCCGCGCCAAACGAAACGCGAAGAACGAGCGCTCCAAATTTAAGCAAAACATTTTTCATAGCTGTAAAAATTATCGGAAGCATTTCGCGGTGTCCATACAAAATTTCCCGCGGGGCGCGGGCGCAAAAAAAATCGGGAATTTTTTATTCCCGATTTTTTCGCGGAGGGCGATGCGCGCGCTTTAAGCGTCTATCTTCTCAGAAAGGTAGGCGATAAGCTCGCTCTCGGACATTCTCACCTGCTCGGTGGTGTCGCGGTCGCGCAAGGTGACGGTGCCGTCGCCCTCGATCGTCTGGAAGTCGACCGTTATGCCGAACGGCGTGCCGATCTCGTCCTGTCTGCGGTAGCGCCTGCCGATCGCGCCGGAGGCGTCGAAGAACACGTTCCAGCGGCGGCGCAGCTTTTTGTAAAGCTCCTCCGCCCTGCCGAAGATCTCCGGCTTGTTTTTCACGAGCGGGAACACCGCCGCCTTGAACGGCGAAACGCGCGGGCTGAATTTGAGCAGAATGCGCTTCTCGGGCTGTCCCTTGTCGTTGGGGACTTCGTCCTCGGTGTAGGCGGCGCTCATCACGGCGAGGAACGTGCGGTCGACGCCGAGCGACGGCTCGATGACGTGCGGCAGATATTTCTCCTTGCGCGCCTCGTCGAAGTATTCGAGGTTCTTGCCCGACGCGTTCTGGTGCTGGGTAAGGTCGAAATTGCCGCGAACGGCTATGCCCTGAAGCTCCTGCAATCCGTGCGGGAAGTGGAATGTGATGTCGGTGCAGGCCTTCGCGTAGTGGGCGAGCTTCTCCTGCGGGTGGACGTCCTCGGCGAGCGACTCCGCGGGCAGGCCGATCGAGACAAACCACGCCTTGCACGCGTCGATCCACTGGCGGTGCAATGTTTTCCAATCGTCGTACGGGGAGATAAAATATTCGATCTCCATTTGCTCGAATTCCCTGCTTCGGAAAATGAAGTTGCGCGGGGTGATCTCGTTCCTGAACGCCTTGCCGATTTGCGCGATGCCGAAGGGCACTTTCACGCGCGAGGTGTCGCAGATATTTTTGAAGTCGGCGAAAATTCCCTGCGCGGTCTCGGGGCGGAGATAGGCGATGGCGGTCTCGTCGCGCATGGCGCCGACGTACGTCTGGAACATCAAATTGAAGTCGCGCGGCGGGGTGAGCGTGCCGGCGTTGCCCGTCGCGGGCGAGGGAATGAGGTCGTACTCGAAGGGCTTGGCGTCCATATAATTTTTCAGCACGACTTCGCCCAGCGCGCCCTGCTTTGCGAGCTTGCGCTTGAGCTCCGAGGCTTTTTTCTCCGCCTCGGCCTGCATGGCGTCGTCCTCGAGGACGCTGACGTAGCCGATCGTCTCGCCGTCGACTTTAACTTCGGCGAAAAATATTTGGTCGGCGCGGAAGCGGAGCTTCGACTCTTTGCAATCGACCATGGGGTCGGAGAAGCCCGCCACGTGCCCGGAGGCGCGCCAGACGTCGGGGTGCATTATTATCGCCGCGTCGAGCCCGACGATGTCGTCGCGCCCGTGGACAAAGTCTTTCCACCACGCGCGCTTGATGTTGTTCTTAAGCTCGACTCCGAGCGGCCCGTAATCGAAAAATCCGTTGAAGCCGCCGTAAATTTCCGACGAGCGGTAAATGAAGCCCCTGCGCTTGCAAAGCCCCTCTATTGTTGCCATGTCGACCATATCTTGCCTTTCGATGAAATTAAGCCGAAGATTTTGCCCAAAGCGCGCCCCTACGCAAGAAAAAACGCCCGCGCGGCGTTTTATATTGACGCGCGAAACCGGCTAAGTATCCTCGCGTAAGTTATGAAAAAATTACTCATCGCTTTTATCGCATCAATTTCAACCATGTCGGCGTTCGCCCAATGCGACGCGCTCGTCGGCTTTTACAAGGGGTCGATCACGCTTGAGGACGGCTCGGAGCTGAAGAAAGGCTATCCGCTTTCGATGTATCCGCAAATCTACGCCGAGGTTTACAGGGGCCCGCAGCAAAAATACCGCGTCAAAATCCTGACCGGAATTCTCGCGCGCGCCGAGGCGAACGCGGTCGCCGACAACCTTTCGCTCTCGAACGGAAAAATCGAGTTCGAGACAAGCGATCCTCTCGCGGTGAAAGGCGAAGTCTCGCAGGACGGCATCGCCGCGAGCGGAAAATACCAAGGGCAAAATGTCAAGCTAAGCCTCAAGCGCTTCCGCGTCCAGCCGCCGACGCTCGGCGAAAAGCCGCCCGCGGGCGCGGTGGTGCTCTTCGACGGAACGAAGCAGTCTATGCTCGACAACTGGGAGCTTGCCGCCGACAAAAACATTCCCGCGAACTGGATTGTCGGCGACGGCGCGATGACCGTCAAAACCGACGCCACCCGCCCCAACGGCAAAAGGCTCAATTCAACGATAGAGTCGAAAAAGGCTTTCGGAAAATGCAGGCTTCACATCGAGTTTAAAATCCCCCCGATGTACGAGGAGCTCGGGCAAAGGAGAGCGAACTCGGGCGTGTTCTTCGGCCCCTACGAAATTCAGGTGCTCGACTCGTTCGGCGCGGACGCCAGCTGGGACCACTGCGGCTCGCTCTACCGCCAGACGCCCTCGCAGTACAACGCCTCGCTCGAGCCCGGCGCTTGGCAGGCTTACGACATCTTCTACTTCCCGCCGAAATACGAGGGCGGCAAATGCGTCGAACCCGCGAAATTCACGGTGTTCCACAACGGCAAGCGCGTCCAATACGAGACGCCCGTTCCCTACTCGACGAGCATGCCGCTCAAGCAGGCGCACACTTTCGTGGCTCCGAAAGGGCCCGTCCAGCTCAAGCTGCAAGACCACACGAACCCCGTTTCGTTTAGAAACATCTGGGTCGAGAAGCTCTAAAGGCGAAACAAAAAAACGCAAAAAGCGCGGAAAGATTTTTTCTTTCCGCGCTTTTTTTCGCCCCCCGAATAAAGCCGCTATTCGACGATTATTATAAAATGATTGCGGGCGCGCTTGGTGAGGGAAAGCGTGTCGGCAACGCGCTTGCCGTTTGAAAGAATTGTAAATTTTTCAACGCGCTTGCCGTTATGCTCGAACGATACTTTATACTTGCCGTAGAACGCCCTGAAATGCCGCTCCGACGCCGCCTCGGGAAAGCTCAAATTCGTGCGCCACTTTTTGTTCACAAGGTTGTCGAGAACTTCGTACGCTTTTTTCTTTGAAAAGTCGCGGCGAAGAAACCCGCTGTTGTAAACGTTCTCGGCGCCCGCGGTGCCATCGACAAAATACCAGTAGGTTATAGCCTCAACCGCGGGGTGCGAGAACCAAAGCGTGTAGAAATTTTCGAGAATGAACGCCTGCTTTTCCTCGCCGATTGCGCCCTCGCCCATGCATGGGAACGAAAGCTCTGTAATGTGTATCGGGCGGTTTAGAGTCGCAAATTTATCGAGGACGGCGTATTGGTCGTCGGGTGTCCACTGCTCTCCACTGTAGAGAGCGGCTCGGCGCTCGCGATTAAAAAAGTGCAGCTGAAGCCCGATGATGTCGACCTTCGCGCCGCGGTTGATGAGGCTGGAAATCATAAGATAGTCCTGCCCGTATTCGCCGTATTTCGCGGTTCTAAGCCAAACGGGCGTCGCGCAGTTTACGATTAGGTTGTTTGAATGCGGCAATACCCTCTCCGCCTCCTTGAACGCCTTGAACGCGTGGTCGAACGGATAGGTGTTGACGTAGCCCATATATTCGCGCGCGAATCGCGTGTCGGACGCCTCGTTGGATACGTCCCAAATGCAGATGTCGCGCGAGTAGCGCTCGGCGACTTTGCCGATATAGCGGGTGAGATATTTTTCAATCTCGCGCTCGTCGGACGGCACCCATTCAGGAACGCCCGTATTCCCGAACCCCCAAAAGTTGCTGATATACCATGAAAGCGGGTGGCCTTTCATCGCCAGCCCATGCGCTTTGCAGAACTCGACAAGCGCGTCTTGCGAGGGCATTTTGTTGTTGCGCTTGTCGTTTTTGCCGAACGCGAACACGCCGTCTTCCTCCTCGAATCTGCCCCAGTAGAACGGGACTGTCGCGAAATTGAAAAGCTCGGTGAAATATTTTTCGTAGAGAGCGTTCTTTTTGGGGGTGTCGAAGCCGCCCAAGAGGAAAATCTGCGCGCCGAAAAGAAAGTCGTGCGAGACCATTTCAATCTTCAAGTTCTCCACCTTGACGGGGCGGTTTTTCCAGTCTCTAAACTCGAGATAGAAGTCTCCCTTTCGGTTGTGCTCTATGCCGATTTGCATCTTCTCCTGAAGAACGGGGTCGCTCCAAAGGGATTTGAGCTTTTCCGACATCGGCGGTTCTTTGTAGTTGTCGGCATACGCTGACGCCGACGAGAGGCACAATGCAATCAACAATAGTTTTTTCATAAGATTTTATTTCTCGACGATTATTATAAAATGATTGCGGGCGCGCTTGGTGAGGGAAAGCGTGTCGGCAACGCGCTTGCCGTTTGAAAGAATTGTAAATTTTTCAACGCGCTTGCCGTTATGCTCGAACGATACTT
>Ga0310695_10001768_pt1 | contig 48877 bp, 37 predicted proteins | sample RumenRJG_04DNA_FD_203882 | JGI IMG/M metagenome (GOLD analysis project Ga0310695, IMG submission 203882) | Bovine rumen microbial communities from Lethbridge, Alberta, Canada - RJG_04 (v2) (version 2) | ecosystem: Host-associated > Mammals > Digestive system > Stomach > Rumen | place: Canada... | reverse complement strand
TCCATCATCGGTTATCTGGAGCTTCTGTCCATCTCGGATACCATGTCTCCGGAGATGCAGAAGAAATATATCGATATCGCTTTTGCCAAGTCCAAAAGGCTGCAGCAGCTGATCGAGGACCTGTTCAGCTTTACGAAGCTGGGCGGAGGAAAGGTGGCCTTAAAGATCGGCCGCGTGGATATCGTGCGCCTGTTAAACCAGCTGCTGGAGGAGTTTTACCCCAGCTTCCTGGCCCAGAACCTGTCCTATGAGCTGACGAGCAATGTGCCGGCCAAGGTGATCTCTGCGGATTCCAACCTTCTGGCCAGGCTGTTTGACAACCTGATCAACAACGCCATCAAATACGGCGCCGACGGAAAGCGGGTCATCGTCCGCATCGATGCGGAGGAGGATATGGTAACCGTCCGGGTGAAGAACTACGGCTATGTCATCCCGGAGGATGAGGTGGGCCAGATTTTCAACCGGTTTTACCGGGTGGATCAGTCCCGTACCAGCAGCGTGAGCGGCTCGGGGCTGGGACTTGCCATCGCGAAGAATATCGTGGACATGCACGGCGGGACCATCGGGGTCACCAGCGATTTAAACGGAACGGTCTTTACCGTCAAGCTGAAGTGCGAGCTGGATGCGGACCGGGAGAATTTTGACATCGCGCAATAACTGGGTTTGGAGACAGAACGGATGAAACGATTACTGTGCGCCTTATGCGTCATACTGCTTTTATGCACCGGGGTTTTCTCCCCGGCTGTTGTGATGGCACAAGACGGTGAAGGACCGGGCGCGGCAGCAGGCCTTGACAGCGCGGGAGGCATCCGGATGGAGGTTTCCTGCGGCTTTAATAATGCGGCGAAACAGGGACGGTATCTGCCGGCACATGTGACGCTGACCCTGGAGGACGGGGCAGCGGTGCCGGAGACATCCGTCCTGCTCTGTTTTCTGGTAAGAGAGTCCGACGGGGAGGTCTGCCGGTACGAGTATACGGTGGATCCGGCTTCCCACAGCGGCGAAACTGTGACCTACTATATTCCTCTGGGCGCCAGAACCAGCGAGATTGAGGTGGTTCTGGAAGAAGAGGGGACGGAGCTTATACGGAAAAAGGTGAGCTTCGAGAACAGCATGGAAGGGCTGCAGAGCCTGATCGGCGTATTTACCACCGAGCCGGACCGGATGAACTGGTTAAACGGCGTAACCTTCGGGGACGGAACGCTGACATCCAGCCTGGTGTGGCTGGACGAGGAGACGGCGCCGGTGAGCGAACTGGCCTACGACGCCCTCGACATGATTATTGTATCGGATTTCCAGTTTACGGCCCTCTCGGGCAAACAGCTGGAGGCCATCCTGAAGTTTGTGGAAAATGGAGGCGTTCTGCTGTTCGGCGGCGGGGAGAACTACCTCTCCTCCATCGGCGCCTTTGCGGACCGGATTCTGGAAACGCCCTATCCGGCGCCGCAGCTTCGGATGGTCAACATGGGCCCCGAGTATGCTGAAGAGAGTCCGGAGGACTCCATGCTGGAACTGTGGTGCGCCGATATTCCGCTGAAAAACGGCGTAACTCTCCTTCCGGGCGAAAACTATCCCCTCCTTTCCGGCAGGAGCGAGGGGGAAGGGCGGATCGCGGCGGCAGGATTTTCCCTTTCGGATATCTCGTCCTTTGCGGGAATCCATCCGGAATTTGCCGCTAAGTTTCTTTCGGAAACCTTCGGCGAGGCAGCGTTAAACCGGCTGAAGACGGATTCGGAGATCGGCAATGCCATTAATTTTACGAGAGTGCAGAACCTGGTGGGCACCGGAGATGCCGGCCGCCTTCCGAATGTGCAGCTCTATGCGGCGATCCTGATGCTCTATCTGATTGTGGTGGGACCCGGCATCTATCTCATGCTCCGGGCGAAACGGCAGCAGGTTCTCTACCTGGTGGCAGCGGCGCTGCTGTCCCTGTTCTTTGTGGTGGTGATCTATGCCATGGGATTCCGGACCCGGTTTTCCGGGCCCTTCTATACCTCGGCCCGCATTCTGGAGGTGCGGGAGAAAAGCCGCAGGGAGGAGGTTTATCTGAATGCCAGAAGCCCCTACAACCGGCCCTATCAGACCATGCTTGCGGCGGGATATGAGGTGCGCCCGCTGACGGACCCCTACGGCGGTTACGGCTCCGGAACGGGAACGGATCAGGAGGTGCTCGGGATACGCTATACGGAGAACGGCCCCGAGCTGCGGATCGGGAGTTCGTCCGCATTTACCAGCCACTTCTTCCATCTGACCAAAACCTCCGGAACCGAGGAGACCGAGGTGCTTACCGGCGAGGTCGCGGTTAACCGGAATCAGGTGAGCGGTTCGGTAACCAGCCATTATCCGGAGGTTCTGCGGAATGCCCTGCTTCTCCTGGACGGGAGAGCCGTTCTTCTGGGCGATCTGGAGCCGGAGATGACCATTGACCTGTCCCAGGCACAGATTCTGAACTGTCCTGTGGGGAATACCGAGGTGGTGGCGGCCTGCCTGACGGGGGCGACGGAGACCGACCCAGGGCGGCGTGCCCTGGACGACGGGTATCTTCTGGCCCTGGAGCGGAGCCGGCTTCTCGGCTTTTCCATGGAGCAGAGCCGGCAGAGCTATCGGGACGGTGCGGTGTTTGCCGCGTTCCTGGAGGAGGGAGAGGAGAAAAATATTCTCCGGGAGGACATCCTTCTGGGCACGGCAGATAAACGGGACCTGACGATGAACGGGATGACGCTCTTTACGTCGGTTCTTCCCGCAGATTACGAAGGCGGAGGAGAGACGTATTCTTCGGCGCTCCGGGAGATGCCGCGGGTGCTGGACGGCGTATATGACTATGAGAATAACCGGATGTATGCGGAGGAGGCGGGGGATTCCCTGACGCTGGAGTACTCCCTGGGCAATGAGCTGTCGGTGGCAGGATTGGATTTCCTGCAGGTTTCCGAGCTGTTCACCCAGAGCGAGGACCGATCCGTGCCGGTTTTTGACGGCAGTATGTACTTCTTCAATTACAATGAGAGCCGCTATGACCTCATGAAGATTCGGACGGGATATACGGCCCAGGAGCTGGAGCCTTATCTTTCTCCGTCCAACACGCTGATGGTGCGGTATACGGCCAATGGTGAGGCTGCCGATGGGGCGTACCTTCCGGTGCCCTGGACGGTGGGGAAATAGCCTATGGGAAAAACAGTACTTGAACTGAAAAATCTGAAAAAATCCTTCGGCAATTATTCGGTGCTGGACGGACTCTCCCTGTCCCTGGAGGCGGGAGAGCTCTACGGCTTTGTCGGCGCCAACGGCGCAGGCAAAACCACCACTCTGAAGATTGCGGCGGGCCTCCTTTCTCCCGATGAAGGGGAGGTCACCATCTGCGGCGAGAACCTCTGGGAAAACCGGCATGATATGAAGCTGTCCCGGTTTATTCTCTCCCGGATCGGCTATGTGCCGGATTTCTTCGGTGTCTATGAAAATATGCGGGTGTCGGAATACATGGACTTTTTTGCGGCCTGCTATTCCATGAACGGCATCCGGGCGAGACGGCGCTGCGAGATGCTTCTGGATCTGACGGGACTGTCCGAGAAGGAAGACTACTATGTCAGCAGCCTGTCCCGGGGCATGAAGCAGAGGCTCTGCCTGGCGAGGGCCCTGATTCACAATCCGACGCTGCTCATCCTGGATGAGCCGGCGGCAGGACTTGACCCGGTGACCAGAAGCCAGTATCTCTCCATCCTCCGGACCCTCCGGGAGCAGGGAAAGACCCTTCTCATCAGCTCCCACATCCTGTCGGAGCTGTCGGATATCTGTACCTCCGCGGGTATTCTGGAGAACGGGAAGATGCTGGTGAGCGGCACCCTGGAGGAGATTTTTGCGGGCGTAAGCCTCTCCCGGCCCATCCTTATCTCCGTCATCGGGGATAAGAGCATAGCCCTCCGCATCCTGAAGGAGGAGCGGCTGGTGACTTCGATTTCTCTCAGCGGCGATGAGATGCGGATTGATTTCAAGGGCTCCCGAGAGGATGAGACAGCGCTTCTCAAAAGGATGATTGACAGCGGCGTCCGGGTCAGCGGCTTCATGCGGGAGCGGGGCGACCTGGAGACGGTATTCCTGCAGCTGGCGGGAAAACAGGAAGAAAGGGCGGTGATGGAGTATGAGATGGAATCCGGTATTCTGGAAGGAGATTACCGTTGACAGCCGGTCGGTCCGGCTTCCGGTGGTAATTTTCATCTTCAACCTGATTCTGTCGGCGGCTGCCATCTTCAATATCTACAATCTGAATATGCACGCCCGACTCACAGCGGAGATCCAGTACTCGGCGATTCTGGAGCTGTACAGCCTGATCTCCACCCTGGAGTTTGTGATGCTTCTGCTGCTGATGCCGGCTCTTACGGCTCCGGCCATCTGCGGGGAGCGGGAAAAGGATACGCTGGACGTTCTGGTCAGCACCTCCATTCATCCCAGGAGCATCGTGACGGGAAAGCTGGGAAGCGCCCAGACAGAGATGCTGGTGCTTCTCCTCTCAGCTCTGCCGGTGCAGTCGCTGGTCTTTATATTCGGCGGCGTGACCATGCCGGACATTATTCTGGTGTTTATTACCTACGTTGCCGCGGTAATGTACATCGGCGGAATCGGTATTTTCTGCTCCGCCCTGTTCAGGAAAAACGTGATGAGCAACGCAGCGTCCTATATGGCAACGGCGATTCTGACGGCGGGAACCTTTGCGGCCTGCCGGTTCTACGGCCTGCTCCGTTTCGGGCAGGGGGTCTTCGAGATGTACGGGGGAACCGCGGCCGGTGCGGGAAAGCTGATGTATCTGCTGCTGTTTAACCCGGCGGTGACATTTGCCTGCGTGATCAATCTTCAGGCGGGATCGGGAGATACACTGGAGAAGCTGGCGTCCCTCGCGGGACCGGTACCCCGGAATATGATCACCGCGAACTGGATTCCGGTGAGCCTTGTGCTGCAGATTGCGGCGGCCTTTCTTCTGATCGGGGGAGCCATCTGGCTGATTACACCGGGAAGAGGAAGACAGGACAGAAGAAAGTTACAGGAGGAATCATGACGAATCTGTGCAGAAAAGGCGCCGCGCTTATCTGGATGCAGTGCGACGGCAGCCGTTTTCCGGAGGGCATTCGCCTGCTGGAAGAGGCGGCATCGGAGAATGACGCCGACGCCTGGTATCTGCTGGGACTCTGTTACAGCTGGGGCGGCGGTGATGTGGGCTTCAGCGAGGAGAAGGCTGCAGAGTGCTATCAGAAGGGAATCGACGGGGGAAGTGCCCTCGCTCTTCTGGGGGCGCTGCGGGCAGGACTCTATGACAGAAAGATGCGGGAAAGCTCGGAGATGACGCCGGAGGAATGCTACCGGAAGGTCCGCACTGCCGCCGAGGAGGGAGACCCCTTCAGCGCATGGCAGCTGGCCCGGACCATCGAGTGGGATGACCTGGCAGAGGAGCGGCGCCGCAGAGCGGAAGAAAAGGAATCGGAGATTCCCGTGGAGGATCTTCTGGCGGACGAGGAGGAACCGGAGGAGCAGGATGTGCCGGAACAGGAGCCATCGGAGACAGAGGAGGACGGAGAAATCCCGTCCCGCCCCGTCATGGTGGTCACCGTGCCCGGAGAGTGCATCCCCTGGTACCGGAAGGCCGCGGAGGGCGGCATCATAAAGGCCATGGAAAAGAGCGGGAAACTTGCTCTGGAAGGAACATACCGGGAACCGGATGCGGAAGCCTATTCCCACTGGGTGGAAAAGTGCGCCGCCGCCGGCAGCGCCTGGGGCCTCTGCGAGCTGGGGCTCTATTATGCCTCCGCGGGACAGAATGAGACGGCGAGAGAGTATCTCCTGGCCGCGGATGCCCAGGGAGAGCCGAGAGCAGCCCTGGCCCTCGGACGGCTTTACCTGGAGGCGGAAGGAGAAGAAGATGCCCCGGAGAAGGCGGTAAGCTACCTGGAACGGGCGGCAGAAAACGGGGATGCGGAGAGCTTCCGGGTCCTGGCTGCCATGTATAATCAGGGTCTGCGGGTAGACAGAGATATAAAACAGGCGATATACTGGTACCAGAAATCGCTGCGCGCAGGAGATGCGGAGGCGGCTCTGCCGCTGGGAAAGCTTTATCTGGAGGATTCGGAGGCAAGGAACGGCGAAAAGGCGGTCCACATGCTGGAACAGGCTGCCGAGGCTGCCTCGCCCGAGTCGGCCGGCGAGGCCTGCCGGATTCTGGGACAGATTTACCATGACGGGCTGGGCGGCGTTCCCGACGGGGAACAGGCGATCCACTGGTACAGTGCCGGTGCGGAGTTCGGCGATGCCGACTGCATGGAACGGCTGGGAATTATGTACTGTCTCGGCGAGGACGGCATCCCGAAGGATTATGAACAGGCCTTCCGGTGGCTGAATCTCTGCTGGGAGAACGGAACCCTGCATTCCTGCTCGAGACTGGCCGGTCTTTACCTGCGGGGTGAGGGCTGTGAGGCCGACGAGGAGAAGGCCATCCGGCTCTTTGAGACCGCGGCGCGCACAGAATATGACGGGTACGCCTGCTGCGAGCTGGGGCGGATCTACGAGGCAAGGGGTTCTGCAGAGGACCTCGAGAAAGCCGTGGAATATTACGGAAAATCCATGGAACTGGGCAATGAAACCGCTGCCAGGCGGCTGGCCCGCTTTAAAAAGGGCATGTTTGGCAGATGGAAGATAGTGGAAGAGGATTCGTAAGGAGGAGAATACAGATGGAAATGTTATATAACAGCACCCGGGGAGGGGAAAAGGGAATTACGAGCTCAATGGCGATTCTTAAGGGAATTGCGGATGACGGCGGACTGTTTATGCCGGACCATTTCCCGAAGCTTCAGAAAAAGCTTTCCGAGCTTGCGGGCATGACCTACCAGGAGACGGCCTATGAAGTGATGAAGCTGTTTCTTACGGATTTTACCGAAGAGGAGCTTAAGCACTGCATCGACAGCGCCTATGACAGCAAGTTTGATACCGAGGAGATCGCTCCGCTGGCGCTGGCGGATGACGCTTACTACCTGGAGCTGTTCCACGGAAAAACCATCGCGTTCAAGGATATGGCCCTCTCCATCCTTCCGCACTTTATGACCACCGCGGCAAAGAAAAACCACGCCTCCGAGGAGATTGTCATCCTCACCGCCACCTCCGGCGATACCGGAAAGGCAGCCATGGCGGGCTTTGCCGACGTACCGGGAACCCGGATTATCGTCTTCTATCCGAAGGGCGGCGTGAGCCGGGTGCAGGAGCTGCAGATGCTCACCCAGAAGGGGGACAACACGGCCGTCGTCGGCATCACCGGCAATTTCGACGATGCCCAGACCGGCGTAAAGAAGATCTTCGGCGACAGAGCCTTCGGCGAGAAGGTGGGGAAGGCGGGATTCCGCTTCTCCTCGGCCAACTCCATCAATATCGGACGTCTGGTGCCCCAGGTGGTTTACTATGTCTACGCCTATGCGACCCTGCTTAAGAATGAGCAGATATCGGAGGGCGAGAAGGTAAACTTTACCGTGCCCACCGGCAACTTCGGCAACATCCTGGCAGCCTATATCGCAGGACAGATCGGCATCCCGGTCAACAAGCTGATCTGCGCCTCCAATGACAACAAGGTGCTCTATGACTTCTTTACCACCGGCACCTATGACAGAAAGCGGGAGTTTATTCTCACCTCTTCCCCGTCCATGGATATTCTGATCTCCAGCAATCTGGAGCGGCTGATCTATCTCTCCGCGGACTGCGATGCAGAAAAGACGGCAGAGCTCATGAAGGAGCTTTCGGAGAAGGGCTGCTATACCGTTACACCCGCGATGCGGGAGAAGATGGCTGATTTTGTGGGCGGATTTGCGACCCAGGAGGAGAACGCGGCGGAGATTAAGAGAGTCTACGACGATACGGGATATCTCATGGATACCCACACCGGCGTGGCTTCCTGCGTTTACCACAATTATCGCTTAAAGACCGGCGATGAGACGAAAACGGTCATCGCCTCCACCGCAAGCCCCTACAAGTTCTCCCGGAGCGTCATGACCGCCATCCGCGGAAAAGAAGAGGAGAACAAGGAAGATTTTGCCCTCATCGATGAGATGCAGGAGGCTTCCGGCGTAGCGATTCCGCAGGCTATCGAAGAGATCCGGAATGCAGAGATACGGCATAAAACCGTGTGCACACCGGAAACCATGGAGGAGACGGTAGCTGCCATCCTCGGACTGTAAGATACTGTAAGATTATGCCCCGCGTCAGATGACACGGGGCATTTTCCGTCCCGGAGCCTGCCGGAAATGTAGAAAAACTGACATATTTTGTGTCATATTTTGTTAAGGTTCCTGTGCTATACTTTTTCTTACATATAAGGGGACGTGAGATCGGGTCTTTCGGCCCGGGAAAGAGGTATGGTATGAGTGGACGAAGATACATACAGGTACTTGCGCTGGCATTTGCCATGATGTTTATGGTATTTGTTCCGGTACCGATGAAGTCCTCCGCCGCGACTACCCTGAAGGCTGGATGGGTCAAGAACGGAGACTCCTGGTATTACCGCAAAGATGACGGATTCTATTACAAGGGCTGGCTTCAGGTCGGCGACAAGTATTATTACATGGACACCGACGGCGCCATGAAGACGGGCTGGCTGAAGTTCAACAACTCCTGGTATTATCTGGGATCAGACGGAACCATGCACACCGGCTTCAAGAAGGTGGGAGACAAGTGGTACTATCTGGCAGGCGACGGCAAGATGGTCACCGGCTGGAAGCAGATCAACGACAGCTATTACTATTTCAACAGCGACGGCGAGATGCGGGCCAATGGCTGGAAGCAGTCCAACGATGACTGGTATTATCTGGGCTCCGACGGCAAGATGGTCACCGGCTGGAAAGAGATCAATGACACCTGGCGCTACTTCGACGAGAACGGCGTGATGCTGACCGGCTGGCAGCAGATCAAGAACCGCATCTACTATCTGCGGGAAAGCGACGGCGTGATGCTCACCGGCTGGCTCCAGGATGCCAACAAGAATTATTACTGGATGAAGGCGAGCGGTGAGATGGTCACCGGCTGGCGCAAGATTGATGACAGCTGGTACTACTTCGACAAAGAAGGCCACATGGTCACCGGCTGGCAGAAGATCGACGACAAGTATTACTTCCTGGACAGAACCACCGGAAAGATGGCGGCGGATACGACCCTTACCATCGACGGCAAGAGCTATAGCTTTGACAAGGACGGCGTCTATGTGGAAGGAAGCTCGGCCAAAGCGAGCGTTTCCGACAACGCGCCGGGAACATCCCAGTCCGCACCGGATTCTTCGGAAGCGCCGGGCAGCGGCAAAACCGAGGAAGAAGCGCCGGGAGCAAAGGTCAGCAGCAGCGCCTCCCAGTCTGCACCGGGAAGCAGCAGTTCTGACGTACCGGGCGGATCCTCTACACCCCATGTGGTGGCACCGGGCGCCTGACGGGGACATTTTCCAGGAAATAAAAATAGAAAAGAGAATTTATTAGCACTCATTTTAAATGAGTGCTAATTTTTTATTGACTTTGGATTTCCGCAGAATTATAATACGCAGTATAAAAGGTACCCGACGGGAGGTCCGGCACCCTGATTACAGAATAAGGAGAGCGATTTAACATGGCAGTAAAATCCGGAAACTTATCGATTAACAGCGAAAATATATTTCCCATTATCAAGAAGTGGCTTTATTCCGACCACGACATTTTCTACAGAGAGCTGATTTCCAACGGCTGCGACGCCATCACAAAGCTGAAGAAGCTGGCGCTGATGGGCGAATACGAGGAGCCGGCCGATCCCGACTATAAGGTGCAGGTAACGGTCAATCCCGAGGAGAAGACCATCATCATCGAGGATAATGGTCTCGGCATGACCATGGACGAGGTGGAGCAGTACATCAACCAGATCGCCTTTTCCGGCGCCCAGGCATTCCTGGAGCAGTATAAGGACAAGGCCAATGAGGACCAGATCATCGGTCATTTCGGTCTGGGCTTCTATTCTGCCTTCATGGTGGCGGACAGAGTGACCATCGATACCCTGTCCTGGAAGAAGGATGCGGAGCCCGTTCACTGGGAGTCCGAGGGAGGAACCGAGTTCCGGATGGATACCGGCGACAAGGATACTATCGGCACGAAGATCACCCTTTACATGAATGAGGACAGCACCGAATTCTGCAATGAATACCGGGCCAGAGAGGTCATCGAGAAATACTGCGGATTCATGCCGCTGCCCATCTATCTTAAGAATGCCAAGGCCGAGCCCCAGTATGAGGAGATCGAGAAGGATCAGCTGACCGAGAAGGATACCCTCATCGAGACCGTGGTAAAGCCGGCAAAGACCGAGGAGAAGGAAAAGGAAGACGGCACAAAGGAAACCGTGGAGGTGGAGCCGGCGAAGGAAACCTATAAGATCCTGAAGCGTCCGGTGGCACTGAATGATATCAATCCCCTCTGGAACAAGACACCCAGCCAGTGCACCGAGGAGGAGTATAAGGAGTTCTACCGCAAGGTATTCCACGACTACAAGGAGCCGCTGTTCTGGATTCACCTGAACATGGATTATCCCTTTAACCTGAAGGGTATCCTCTACTTCCCGAAGATCAACCTGGAGTATGAGAGCGCCGAGGGCGTGATCAAGCTGTACAACAACCAGGTATTTATCGCCGATAACATCAAGGAAGTCATTCCGGAGTTCCTGCTTCTTCTGAAGGGCGTCATCGACTGCCCGGATCTGCCGCTGAACGTATCCAGAAGCGCGCTGCAGAATGATGGATTTGTCAAGAAGATTTCCGACTACATCACCAAGAAGGTGGCGGACAAGCTGACCGGCATGTGCAAGACCGACCGGGAGAACTATGAGAAGTACTGGGATGACATTTCTCCCTTCATCAAGTACGGATGCCTCAGAGATGAGAAGTTCGCCGAGAAGATGAATGATTACATCCTCTTTAAGAACCTGGACGGAAAATACTTGACCCTGAAGGACGTGGTGGAAGAGGCAAAGAACGAAAACCACGAGAACAAGGTCTTCTACGTCACCGACGAGAAGGAGCAGAGCCAGTATATCAACATGTTCCGCGAGGCCAAGCAGGATGCGGTCATCCTTCCGCACAACATCGACAATCCCTTCATCGGCAGCCTGGAGCAGAAGAATGAGAACCTGAAGTTTGTGCGCATCGATGCGGACGTCAATGAGACGCTGAAGGAAGAGGTCGGCGAGGACGAGAAGAAAAACATCGAGGAGCAGGAAAAGAATCTCACGGAGACCTTCCGCAAGGCGCTGGGAAATGATAAACTGACAGTAAAGGTGGAGAAGCTGAAGGATGCGGGCGTGGCGTCCATGATCACCGTCTCCGAGGAGAGCCGCAGAATGGCGGACATGATGAAGATGTACAACATGGGCGGCATGGATCCCTCTATCTTCGGCGGTGCGGGCGAAACGCTGGTTCTGAATGCACAGAACAGCCTGGTACAGTATGTGACCGAGCATGCCGACGGAGAGAACACAAAGAAGATCTGCGAGCAGCTGTATGACCTGGCAGCCCTGTCCCACGGCTCTCTCACACCGGAGAGAATGACAAAGTTTATCGCCAGAAGCAACGAGATTATGGCGCTTCTGACAAAGTAAGCCGGTTCTGCACTACGGGAAGAGGCTTACGGGAAAGGAGAAACCTATGAGTTTTGAACCTCTGAATCAGGACGGAATGAACAATTATTATGACAGCACCTGGCAGGCACAGGAGTCGCTGGGAGAATATACTGCAAAAACCTATATGTGGATGTTTCTGGGACTTCTTCTGACCTTCGGCATCGGGTTTTCCGGATACGCCTCGGGGCTTGTGCTTTACGCCTTTCAGACGCCCTTTGCCATCCCTGTTCTGACGGGCCTGGAGCTCATTACGGTTCTGGTCCTCAGCATGAAGATTACCACCCTTTCCATCGGGATGGCGCGCTTCCTGTTCCTGTTTTACTCCGCGCTGAACGGCATCGTGTTTTCCGTATACTTCCTGATGTTCGGCGTGGCGGACATGATGTTCATCTTTGCTGCAACCGCCGTGTTCTTCGGAACCATGGCCATCGTGGCAAAAGTGTTCCAGATTGATGTGAGCGGCCTTCGCCCGCTGATGTTCGGCGGCCTGCTCCTGCTCATCGTCTTCGGCATCGTCTCCATGTTTATCAACCTCGGCGCCTTCGAAGTGGTGCTGTGCTATGCGGGAATCATCATCTTCCTGCTGTTCACCGCCTATGACACCAGAAAAATCAGCGCCCTGTATACGGCCTACAGCCGGGACCCGGAGATGCTGGCCAAATCCTCCGTTATCTCTGCGCTGCAGCTGTACCTGGACTTCGTCAACCTGTTCCTGTACATCCTGCGGCTTATGAACAGCAGAAGGAACTGAAGCGCCTGAACCACGGGTAGAGAAAAAATATTTCCAAAAATGAATAAATAGTATATAATGTTCGCGACAGCACACCGCCGTGCGCGAACGAAGAAAAAATCAGGCAGCGTGCTTGCACGCATGCCTGATTTTTTTGAGTGAGCATAGGGCGGCATCCCGCGAGCGAGCGTCCGGCGGACGCGAGCGCTGCACGGCGGTCCGCCGTGCGCGAGCATAGGGCGGTCTACAAAGTACTAAGCTCGCCTTCGGCTCGCTAAGTGCTTTGCATGGCTCGCACGTAAGCGGCCAGAGAACGGCCGCTAAGTGCTCATGCCAAAGCCCGCGCCCTGCGGGCAAAGGGCGTATGAATATACAGAAGGATGGGTAAAGGATGGATTACGAGAAGGTCAATATTCCGGAAATATTCGGTTCTATGGTATTCAACGATAATGCGATGCGTGATCACCTGCCGAAGGCGATCTACAGGAAGCTCCGGCAGATTATTGACGAGGGCCGGGAGATGGATCCGTCCATCGCGGATGATGTGGCGCACGCTATGAAGGACTGGGCCATCGATCACGGAGCAACGCACTATTCCCACTGGTTTCAGCCGCTGAACGGTGTTACCGCCGAGAAGCACGATTCCTTTATTTCTATTCCGGATCATCACGATCACGTGATTATGGAATTTTCAGGCAAAGAGCTGGTCCGGGGCGAACCGGATGCGTCCTCATTTCCGTCGGGAGGACTCCGCTCCACCTTTGAGGCCCGCGGCTATACCACCTGGGACTGCACCTCTCCGGCATTTCTGCGCCGGGAGACCACGGGCGTAACGCTCTATATCCCCACGGCCTTCTGCTCCTACACGGGCGAGGCCCTGGACCAGAAGACACCGCTTCTTCGGTCCATGCAGGCGATTAATACGCAGGCCCTCCGGATTCTCCGTCTGTTCGGAAACACCACTTCAAAAAGAGTGATTCCCCAGGTAGGACCGGAGCAGGAGTATTTCCTGATTGATAAAGAAAAGTATCTGCAGCGCAAAGACCTGATGTACACGGGACGCACCCTGTTCGGCGCCATGCCGCCCAAGGGGCAGGAGATGGACGACCATTACTTCGGCGCCATCCGCCCGAGAGTCGGTGCCTTCATGAAGGAACTGAATGAGCGTCTCTGGAAGCTGGGCGTTCCGTCGAAGACACAGCACAACGAGGTGGCACCTGCCCAGCATGAGCTGGCGCAGATTTATGAAGAGGCCAACATCGCCTGCGACCATAACCAGATGGTGATGGAGGCCATGAAGCGGACCGCTGCCAACCAGGGCCTGACCTGCCTTCTGGCAGAGAAGCCCTTCGCGGGCATCAACGGCTCCGGCAAGCACAATAACTGGTCGCTGGCCACGGATGACGGCATCAATATGACGGACCCGGGGAAAACACCCCACGAGAATATCCAGTTTCTGCTGGTGCTGGGCTGCATCCTGAAAGCGGTGGACGAGCACGCCGGACTTCTTCGGCAGTCCGCGGCGGTACCGGGCAATGACCACCGTCTCGGCGCGGCGGAGGCTCCGCCGGCCATTATTTCCGTCTTCCTGGGCGAGCAGCTGGAGGACGTCATCCATCAGCTGATTGACACCGGCGCAGCAGCCCACTCCAAGCCGGGCGGCGTGCTGAAAACCGGCGTCAACACCATGGTGGAGGTGGCCAAGGACGCCACGGACCGCAACAGAACCTCACCCTTTGCCTTTACGGGCAATAAGTTCGAGTTCCGTATGGTGGGCTCCTCGGCTTCCATCTCCAACGCCAACGTGGTTCTGAACACCATCGCAGCGGAAGCCTTCCGCGATGTGGCCGATGAGCTGGAGAAGGCGGAGGACTTTTCCCTGGCAGTCCATGACATGATCAAAAAGCTCTTTACCGAGCATCAGAGAGTGATTTTCAGCGGCAACGGATATTCCGCGGAATGGGTGAAAGAAGCGGAGAGAAGAGGACTTCCGCACTATCGTTCCAGCATCGAATCGGTGGTGGAGCTCACCAGCGAATCTTCCGTAAAGATGTTCCGGGATTTCGGCGTGTATACCAAATCCGAACTGGAGTCCCGCGCGGAGATCGAATACGAGACCTACGCCAAGACCATCAATATCGAGGCGAAGGCCATGCTGAACATCGCTGGAAAGCAGATCATTCCGGCAGTGGTGAAATACACCACAAGGCTTGCGGAATCCATCAACGCGGTTCGGACCGCCTGCCCGGAGGCCTGCGTCAATTCCCAGATGGAGCTTCTGAAGAACACCTCAAGACTTCTGGAAGAGATGCGCATGGCACTGCACCGTCTGCGCGAAGCCAATTTCAAGGCAGCGGGAATCGATGATATGAAAGAGCGGGCCATGTTCTACCTGAACGTGGTCGTACCGGAGATGCAGGCATTAAGAACCCCGGCAGACAAGCTGGAGATGCTCTGCGACAAGGATCTCTGGCCCTTCCCGAGCTACGGCGACATGCTGTTTGAGATTTGATGCGGGATGGCGGGCACGGCGCGGCAGATGATGCGCGCAGGTTCGAGATGAAATGACAGGTCAGCCGATATATACCCCCAGGGGGTATATATCGGCTGCTTTTTTGTTTTTTTCGGATCCGAGACAGGAAGATGACGGCCAGGATCTGCTTCGCGGATCGCGAAAGGTTATGGATTGACACAAAACAATCATTCTCAATAACTATAAGTTATAGAAAGGCCGGACGGGTTATAGTTTGTTATGTGCAGAGCCGGAAACTCTCTCTGAAAACTGGAAAAAAGCAGATCCCAGAGGAGAATTCTCCCCTCGGGATCCGCCGGGAAGGCCTGTCATGCGAGCCGGGTGTGCGGGCCCGGCGTGCAGACCGGACGTGCCCGGCATGCGGAAAGGCCCGCCTTCCCTCTGTGTTGACTATGTAGTTTGGGAAGTCTATAATATATAGTATCAAATACCATGTAGGGAGGCCGGAGCCATGAAGTACAGGATCATCGGTGACAGCTGTTTTGACTGGACGGAAAAAGAGAAGGCAGATCCGCATTTTGCGGTTGTGCCGCTGATGCTTCAGATCGGTGAGGAACATATCGTGGACGATGATACCTTTGATCAGAAGTCTTTTCTGCAGAAGGTCCGGGAATGTCCCACAGCGCCGAAGACGGCCTGTCCCTCGCCGGCACTGTTCAAAGAGGCCTATGAGTGCGATGCCGACAATATCTTTGTGATCACCCTGAGCGGGAAGCTCAGCGGATCCTACAATTCCGCGGTGGTGGCAAAGCAGATGTATGAGGAGGAGCACGGGCCTGTTAAGAATATCCATGTGGTGGATTCCAAGTCTGCTTCTTCAGGGGAGCTGAATATCGGCCTTTTCATTCAGGAGCTCTGTGAGCAGGATCTCCCCTTTGATGAGATTGTCGCGCAGGCGGAGGCCTACCGGGATTCCATGGAAACCTGGTTTGTTCTGGGAACCCTGGACCACCTCTGGAAGAACGGCAGAATCACGAGATTTTCCGCGGCGGCTCTCACGGCGCTGAATATCAAACCGGTGATGTGCGCGGAGGACGGGGAGATCATCAAGATTTCCCAGGACAGAGGCTATGACCGGGCCCTTAAGAAGATGGTAAAGCTGGCCGTGGCAAAGGTTGGGGAGACCGCATCCAGGCGTCTTATCATTTCCCATGTCAACTGCCCCGAGAGAGCGGAATTTGTAAAAAAGATGGCGCTGGAGATTGCGTCATTTAAAGACACCGTTATTACGGATACCCAGGGTGTTGCCACCATTTATGCCGCTGACGGCGGCATCATCATGACGATGTAAAAAGATGTAAAGATCCTTTAAGGAAAGCTTTCTTGACGATGCGTACCTCCCGAAGCAAAATAAAACCATGGATTATTCGGAAGAGAACAGAACAGAGAAGAGAAGCAGAAAGAGACAGAGTAGATTCTCAGGACCGCCGATAATTCCGGCGGTCCTTATTATTTGCCTGGTACTGGCCGGTGTATTCTGGTTTCTGATAGGTCCCGGCAGCAAAGGTGCCGGAAAAGGGGCGGCGGAGGCACCCCGGACCACGGAGGAAACGACGGCGGTACAGGAAGAGACAGGAGTTGGCGAAAGCGCAGAAGAGGATGATCTGGCGGACATCGGAGGACCGGCGTCGGAGACGACGGAACCGGAGGATAAGGGCGACGGAAGCCCGGCCGCCGTGCAGATTCCGGGGGTTGGCCCCGGCAAGCCCGAAGAGGTGGAGCCGGAAGAAATCTCCGGAGATGTGACCCTCGGATTTGCGGGAGACATCTATTTTTCCGATTATGTGCTGCAGGCCTATGACAGCGTGGGCGGCCCGGACGGGATTCTGGACGGGACCCTGCGGGAGGTGGTCAGCACTTCGGATTTCTTTGTCGCCAATCAGGAGTTCCCCTTCAGCAATGCGGGTACACCGGCAAAGGACAAGGAATTTACCTTCCGCATTTCCCCGGACCGGGTGCACATTATGCAGGAGATCGGAACCGATTGCGTGACCCTGGCCAATAATCACGTGCTGGATTATGGGGCGGAAGCGCTTGTGCAGAACAATGCGCTGCTGGATGCGGCGGGAATTCGCCGGACCGGCGCGGGCGCAGGCCTCGCCGAGGCGGAACAGCTGGTGATTCTGGAAGCGAAGGGAAAAAAGATAGGAATTCTGGCCGGGTCAAGGGTCTACCCGGATGCGGGCTGGGCAGCAGGCCCGACCCATGCGGGCGTACTTTCCGCATATGATCCGGGAAGACTGATTGCGGATATCCAGAAGTCGAAGGCAGAATGCGACTATCTGGCTGTGGCTATTCACTGGGGAATTGAAAAAAAGCAGGTCCCGGAGAATTACCAGAAGGAGATGGGGCATAAGTTCGTCGACGCCGGCGCGGATATCGTGATAGGGTCGCATCCCCATGTTCTGCAGGGGATCGAGTATTATGCGGGAAAGCCCATCCTGTACAGCATGGGCAATTTCATTTTCAACAGCTCCATTCCGGAGACCATGCTGGGCCGCATCACCTTTAAGGAGGACGGAAGTACATCGCTGCAGGTGATTCCGGCCGCTGCTTCGGGCGGCAGGACGGCGGTTCTTCCGGAAGCGAAGCGGGAGGCATTTTTTCAGAAATTGCAGGGATTGTCCTTTGGTGTTACAATAGATTCGGAGGGATATGTCAATCCGATACAGTAGACAGAGATAACTGCCGTCGTCCCTTCGGACGGCGGCATTGCTATTCATGGAGGACGGACTATGGGGATTCAGAATCTGATTATTACGATAGAGCGCGAGTATGGCAGCGGCGGCCGTATCGTCGGAAAGAAGCTGGGCGAAGAGCTGGGGATGAATTTCTATGACGATGACCTGATGCGGATTGCATCGGAGAAGAGTGCGGTCGGAGAGCAGTATTTCCGCCTGGCGGATGAAAAGGCGCAGAAGAGCCCGTTTCTCTGGTTTTCCCGCGGACGGGCGGTGGATCTGACGGTTCCTTCTCCGGACGATGATCTGACGAGCCCGGAGAACCTGTTCCGGTTCCAGGCCCAGGTTATCCACGAGCTGGCGGAGCAGCAGCCCTGCATCTTCGTGGGACGGGCGGCAGGCTATATCCTGGACCAGTTTGAGGATGTGGAGAAGCTGGTGCGGGTATTTGTCTATTCCGATTTCGTAACCCGCGTACAGCGCGTTATCGAAGTGGACTGCATCGACGAAGAGAAGGCCAAGAAGCGCATCCGGAAGATTGAGAACGACCGGAAGGGCTATTACCGGTACTATACCGACAGCGACTGGTATAACATGCAGAATTATGATCTGACCATCAATACCACGCGGTTTGACCTGAATCAGACAGCGGAGCTGATCAAGTCCTACTGCAGGCAAAGAGGATATCTGGAATGACAAAAGTGACGGCAGGAATCCTGGCACACGTAGACGCCGGAAAGACGACGCTGTCGGAGGCGATGCTCTACCACAGCGGCGTCATCCGGAGCCTGGGACGGGTTGACAGGGGAGATGCCTTCCTGGATACCAACGGACTGGAGAAGGCCCGGGGAATCACGATTTTCTCCAAGCAGGCCATTCTCACCCTGGGAGACCGGGAGGTGACCCTTCTGGACACGCCGGGCCACGTGGATTTTTCCGCGGAGATGGAGCGTACGCTCCAGGTGCTGGATTACGCGGTTCTTCTGGTAAGCGGTTCCGAGGGAGTGCAGGCGCACACAGAGACTCTGTGGCGTCTGCTTTCGCGTTACGGGATTCCGGTGTTTGTATTTGTGAATAAGATGGACCTGACCGACCGCAGCCAGGCGGACCTCATCGATGAGATGAAGCGGGTTTTGGGCGGAAGCTTCGTGGACTTCACGGAGGATGACACGGAGGAATTCTTTGAGAATGCCGCCACCTGCGGGGAGGCGGAGCTGGAGGAATTCCTGGAGACAGGTTCTGTGGATGCGGAGAGGCTGAGAGCAGCCATTCTCCGGAGGGATCTGGTGCCCTGCTTCTTCGGGTCGGCCCTGAAGGATACGGGAGTGGCGGAGTTTCTGCAGGGTCTGGAGAAATACATGGTTTCCCCGGCCTACGGGGAGGCCTTCGCCGCAAAGGTATATAAAATTGAGCGGGACAGCGACGGGAAGCGGATGACTTTTATGAAGCTTACCGGGGGAAATCTTTCCGTCCGCGACGAGATCGACGGGGAGAAGGTGAGCGGCATCCGGATCTATTCCGGGGAGAAATTCCGCGCCGTGACAACCGCGGAGGCGGGAACGGTGTGCGCCGTTCTGGGACTTACCTCCACCCGGCCCGGCATGGGGCTGGGCGAAGAGAAGGATTCCGAGCTTCCGGTGCTGGAGCCGGTCATGACCTACCGGCTGATGCTGCCGGAGGAGATGGATGCAGCCAAGGCGATGCCGAAGCTTCGCGAGGTGGAGGAAGAGATTCCGGAGCTTCACATGGTCTGGGACGAGGAGAAAAAGGAAATCCACGCCCAGATTATGGGCGCGGTGCAGATGGAGATTCTGCAGTCCATCCTGCCGGAACGGTTAGGATGCGCCGTCCGCTTCGGAGAGCGGTCCATCGTGTACCGGGAGACCATCAATGATACGGTGGAGGGCGTGGGACACTTTGAACCCCTCAGGCACTACGCGGAGGTCCATCTGCTGATGGAGCCCTCGGAGCGGGGATCCGGTCTCACCTTTGCCGATGACTGCAGCACCGATACTCTGGCCACCAACTGGCACAGACTGATTCTGACCCACCTGGCGGAGCGGGAGCACCGAGGCGTGCTCATCGGCGCCCCTATCACGGATATCAAGATCACGCTGGTGTCCGGCAGAGCCCATATCAAGCACACCGAGGGCGGAGACTTCCGGCAGGCTGTCTACCGGGCGGTCCGGCAGGGGCTGATGCAGGCGGAATCCGTGCTGCTGGAGCCCTGGTACAACTTCCGGCTGGAGATTCCGGAAACCTATGTGGGACGGGCCATGACGGACCTGGGGCGAATGGAGGCAAAGTTCGAGATGCCGGTGCAGGAGCGGGGGCTTGCCATCATCGCCGGCAGAGCGCCGGTCAGCACCATTGATCCCTACCAGGCGGAGGTGATCGCCTACACCGCGGGCCGCGGAAGACTCATCTGTTCTGCCGGCGGCTACGATATCTGCCATAACCCGGAGGAGGTGCTGGAACAGTCCGCCTACGACCCGGAACTGGATCTGCGCAATCCCACGGGTTCCGTATTCTGTACCCACGGGGCGGGATTCTATGTGCCCTGGAACGAAGTAAAGGACTATATGCATCTGGAAAGCTGCTTTTCATCGCGGGCAGGACAGCTGAAGGATACCGCGGATGTGGAGACGGCTGCCCTTACCAGGCAGGGAGGCGACGAGCGGGCAAGGAGCGGGGAAGAGGTCTGGCTCGGCACCGAGGAGATCGATGCTATCCTGGACCGCACCTATAACGCCAACCGGAAATCCGAGGAGGGGGCCGGCAGAAACCGCTGGGGCGCCCGCAGGAAGAAAGTATCCGACACGGAGACCGTGATTGCGGCAAAACCGGCGGGAACCGGGGCCGGAACGGGATCTGTCAAAAAGCCGGCAGGGCCGAAGTACCTCCTGGTGGACGGCTATAATACCATCTTTGCCTGGCCGGAATTAAATGACCTGGCGCAGACAAATATCGACAGCGCCAGAGACCGGCTCCTGGATATCATGTGCAATTACCAGGGGTACACAAAGTACTGTGTCATCGTGGTATTTGACGCTTACCGGGTGCAGGGGCACAATACGGAATACTTTGATTACCGGAACATCCATGTGGTCTACACAAAGACGGCGGAGACGGCGGATCAGTATATCGAGAAGTTTTCCCATGAGCATGCAAAGCGCTACGACGTGACGGTGGCCACCTCCGACGGCCTCGAGCAGATCATCGTGCGGTCCCAGAACGCCGCCGTGCTTTCTGCGAGAGACCTGATGGAAGAGATGAAGCGCACCGACACCCTCATCCGGGAGAACATCGGACAGAAAGAGCTGGGAATGAAAAACCGGCCCTTTGAGGGAATCATTTCCCCGGAAACCGGGGAGAAATAGAGGAAGAAATGCCGGAAAATGGCGCAGATACTTGGAATTCTGCGCATTTCCCCTTGCATTCCCGAAAGATGTGTGTTATTATCCATACGATAACTAAATGATGATTATGCAGAGAGTGGGCGCAAGTCCACTCTTTAATTTATGCGCGGGCACTGAGCCATGCACATACGGCGAAAATGATGGTACGCCGTGACAGTGTGCATGGCAAATACGAAAGGTGGTGAGACCATGACAAGAGCAGAAAGCTACACGAAGAAGGTGGAAGACTGGCTTACGCCGGTGCTTTCCCCGATGGGGTTTGAACTCGTGGATGTGGAATATGTGAAGGAAGCGGGGACCTGGTACCTCCGGGTTTATATTGACAAAGAAGGCGGTATCACCGTGGATGACTGCGAGACGGTCAGCCGCCGGATGGACACATGGCTGGATGAGGAGGATTTTATCACCGACAGCTATGTGCTGGAGGTCAGCTCTCCCGGACTGGGGAGACCGCTGAAGAAGGAAAAGGACTATGTCCGGAACGCCGGATGTGCGGTGGAGATTCATCTCTACAAAGCGCAGGACGGGGAGAAGGACTTTGAGGGGATTCTTAAGGCCTGGGATGCGGATACCGTAACCATTGCCATAGATGAAGCAGAGGAAATAACCTTCCGGAAAACAGATATTGCTTTAATACGTCAGGCCATTGAGTTCTAAGGCCGCATGCAGGAGGAAAAAGGAAAATGAGCAAGGAATTGATGGAAGCGCTGGAGGCCGTTGAGAGAGAGCACAATATCAGCAAGGATGTGCTGCTGGATGCGATTGAGAATTCTCTCATCACCGCCTGCCGGAACAACTACGGCCGCGCGGACAATATCCGCGTGGAGATGAATCGGGAGACCGGCGACTTTGCGGTGATTGCCGAGAAGGAAGTCGTGGAGACGGTGGAAGACAGCATGCTTCAGATCAGCGAAGCGGAAGCGCGGATGAGGGACCCGAAGGCCAGAATCGGCGACATCGTGCGTCTTCCCATCGACTCGAAGAAGTTCGGAAGAATTGCAACGCAGAACGCGAAGAACGTGATTCTTCAGAAGATCCGCGAGGAGGAGAGAAAGGCCCTGTTCCAGGACTGGTACTGCAAGGAGAAGGATATCGTTTCCGGTGTGGTACAGCGCTATGTCAACCATAATTACTATATTGACCTGGGCAAGATTGACGCCGTGCTCACCGAGAACGAGCAGGTCAAGACCGAGAAGTTCCGCCCGACCGAGCGCATCCGTCTGTATGTGCTGGAGGTTAAGGACACCAACCGCGGTCCGAGAATCACCGTTTCCAGAACCCATCCGGAACTGGTGAAGCGCCTGTTTGAGTCCGAGGTTGCCGAGGTAAAGGACGGCACCGTTGAGATTCGCGCCATCGCCCGCGAGGCAGGTTCCAGAACCAAGATTGCGGTCAGCTCCAATGAGCCGAATGTGGATCCGGTGGGCGCCTGCGTCGGCATCAACGGCGCCAGAGTCAACGCCGTGGTGCAGGAACTCAGAGGCGAGAAGATCGATATCATCAACTGGGATGACAACCCGGCCTTCCTTATCGAGAATGCCTTAAGCCCGGCCAAGGTTATCCTGGTTGCCGCGGATGAGGATGCAAAGGAAGCGGAAGTTATCGTTCCGGATCATCAGCTCTCCCTGGCCATCGGCAAGGAGGGACAGAATGCGAGACTGGCAGCGAGACTGACCGGATACCGCATTGATATCAAGAGTGAGACGGAAGCTCGTGAGTCCGGTCTGCTGGATGAACTCGAGATGGGATATCAGGACGGATTTGAGGGATACACCGACGAACCGCTGTACGGCGGGGATGCCGACATGGAGCCGGCAGAGTATCCGGAGGAGATGCCTGAGGAAACCGAAGAGATGCAGTAATCAGACAGCCAGTCAGGCGAAACCTTAACAGTATGGGAAGTGAGATACATTGGCGGAGAAAAAAATACCACTCAGGAAGTGCACCGGCTGCGGAGAGATGAAATCAAAGAAAGAGATGGTCCGGGTGATACGCACGGCGGAAGGCGAGATTCTGATGGATCTGACCGGAAGAAAGAACGGCCGCGGCGCGTATATCTGCAGAGACCCGGAATGCCTGAAAAAGGCGGCGAAGAACCATGGACTGGAACGGTCCCTGAAGGTTTCGGTGCCGCCGGAGGTATATAAGACGCTGGAAGAGGAGATGGCACAGATTGGACAGCCGTAGAAGAGTATTGAATTATCTGGGCCTTGCGAGGAAGGCGGGAAAGCTTTCCCCGGGAGGATTTATGACCGAGAAGACGGTCAAGGGAAAGCGGGCTTGTCTGGTGCTGGTTTCGGAAGAGGCTTCCGAAAACACGAAGAAGGATTTCCGCAGCATGTGTGAGTATTACAAAGTTCCCATGTATATATTCGGAGAAAAAGAAGCTCTGGGCCGGGCGATAGGAAAGGAATCCTGTACGTCCCTGGCGCTGACAGATGAGGGCTTCGCAGGACAGATTGTCGGGTTGCTGGAAAACATGCAGAACGGAGGCAGTGAGTATGAGGGTTAATGAATTATCCAAGGAACTTGGAAAGACGAATAAAGAAGTATTGGAAATACTGAAGAAGAATAATTACGATGTGAAAAGCCATGCCTCCAACATAACTGAGGAACAGGTGGCAGTGGTCAAGAGGGCGTTCGGCGCAGGAAAGCCCGCTCCGGCAGAGAAACCGGCACCGCAGGCCCCGGCTGCACCGCAGAAGGAAGCACCGGCACCGGCAGCGGCCACGCCGCAGGAGGCACCGGCACAGAATGCGCCGCAGAAGGCCCAGGAGGGCCGGCAGGCACAGGCCACGCCGCAGGGACAGCCCCAGAAGAGAAGAATCGCGGCGGTATTCCGCCCGCAGAACAGCGCCCAGCGTCCGAGACGCCAGGGCGGACCTGGCATGCAGCAGAGACCGGGCCAGGAGCGTCAGGGACAGCGTCCCCAGGGCAGAGGCCCCATTTCGCAGCAGCAGCCGCAGAGAATGCCGGTGAGAGATAACAGAGAAGATGAGCTGCGCGCACAGAAGGCCAGAGAGGCCCAGGCCGCGGAGGAAGCCGCAAAGGCAAAGGCCGCGGAAGAGGCGAGAGCAGCAGCGGAGGCTGCCGCAAAGGCCGAGGCCCAGAAGGCAGCGGAGGAAGCGCAGAAGGCAGCCGAGAAGAAGGCAGAGCCCGCACCGGCACCAGCACCGCAGGAGCCCGCAAAGCCGGCACCGAGAACCTTCTCCGGCCCCATCGTGCCGACCAGACCGGCCTTCAATCCGAGACCGCTCAACCGTCCGGCACCGACCGGCGACGGTCAGAGAAATCAGAACCGCGACGGAAACCGCGGCGGCAATTTCCAGAACCGTGACGGCCGTCCGGGCTATCAGAACCGTGACGGAAACCGCGGCGGTAATTTCCAGAACCGTGACGGCAATCGTCCGGGATTCCAGAACCGTGATGGAAACCGCGGCGGATTCCAGAACCGTGACGGCAATCGTCCGGGCTTCCAGAACCGCGACGGCAGCCGCCCGGGCTTCCAGAACCGCGACGGCAATCGTCCGGGATTCCAGAACCGTGACGGACGCCCCGCTTCTCAGGGAGGCCGCGGCTTCTACGATAAGGACAAGGATGCCGATACCCAGAGCAGAGGCGGACAGGGCAGAGGACCGCAGTCCGGACGTCCCGGCGGAAGACCGCAGGAGGGCGGCTTCGGTGATCGCCCGCTGCAGAAACAGCAGAATAACAAGCAGAACAAGAACGCATACAAGGATAAGAACAGCCGCTTTGACCGCGACGAGGAGAAGCGCGGCAAGGGCAAAGGCCAGACCAGCCAGAAGCAGGCTGTGAAGGCACCTGTTCAGAAGCCGGAGCCGAAGGAGCCGGTCATCAAGACCATCACTCTTCCGGAGAAGCTGACCATCCGGGAGCTGGCAGAGAAGATGAAGCTGCAGCCGGCAGCCATCGTCAAGAAGCTCTTCATGGAAGGCCAGATCGTTACCATTAACCAGGAAATCGAATATGACAAGGCGGAGGAGATCGCGCTGATGTTCGATGTTCTCTGCGAGCAGGAAGAGAAGGTTGATGTCATCGCCGAGCTGCTGAAGGAGGACGAAGAGGCGGAGGAGACCCTCGAAGAGAGAGCTCCGGTCGTCTGCGTCATGGGTCACGTTGACCACGGCAAGACCTCCCTCCTGGATGCCATCCGCGAGACCAATGTGACGGCCAAGGAGGCCGGCGGCATTACCCAGAGAATCGGTGCTTACATGGTGGAGACAAACGGCCACAAGATCACCTTCCTGGATACCCCGGGTCACGAGGCATTTACCGCCATGCGTATGCGCGGCGCCCAGTCGACGGACATCGCCGTTCTGGTTGTTGCGGCGGATGACGGCGTCATGCCGCAGACCGAGGAGGCCATCAACCACGCGAAGGCCGCAGGCGTCGACCTGATCGTCGCCATCAACAAGATGGATAAGCCGGGTGCCAATCCGGACCGCGTCAAGCAGGAGCTTTCCCAGCACGGCATTCTTACCGAGGACTGGGGCGGCGATGTTCCCTGCGTGGAAGTGTCCGCAAAGACCAAGCAGGGTATTCCGGAGCTGCTGGATATGATCCTTCTGGTGGCAGAGGTCAAGGAGCTTCGCGCCAACCCGAACCGCAACGCCAGAGGTCTGGTCATCGAGGCAAGCCTGGACAAGGGCAGAGGCCCGGTGGCAACCATCCTGATTCAGAAGGGTACGCTGCATGTCGGCGACCCGGTGGCAGCAGGACACTGCTTCGGCAAGGTCCGTGCCATGACCAACGAGAACGGCAGAAGACTGAAGGAAGCCGGCCCGTCCACACCGGTGGAGATCATCGGCTTAAACGATGTTCCCAGCGCCGGCGAGGTCTTCATGCAGCTTGACAGCGAGAAGGAGGCGAGAAGCATCGCCGATACCTACATTGCCGAGGGCAAGAAGGTTCTTCTCGAGGGTATCCGCAAGCCGGCAACTCTGGACGGTCTCTTTGCAGAGATCCAGGCCGGCAATGTGAAGGAGCTTCCGATCATCGTAAAGGCCGATGTACAGGGTTCTGTCGAGGCCGTGAAGCAGAGTCTTGTGAAGCTGTCCAACGAAGAAGTGGCCATCAAGGTTATCCACAGCGGCGTCGGTGCCATCACCGAGTCCGATGCGAGCCTGGCTTCCGCTTCCGGTGCCATCATCATCGGATTCAACGTCCGCCCGGATGCGACGGCCAAGTCCATTGTGGACCGCGAGAAGCTGGATATGCGTCTGTACAAGGTCATCTATCAGGCCATTGACGACGTGGAAGCTGCCATGAAGGGCCTGCTGGAGCCGATCTACGAAGAGCGTGTCATCGGACACGGCGTGGTCCGCCAGACCTTCAAGGCTTCCAAGGTCGGTACCATCGCAGGTACCTACATCCTGGACGGCAAGTTCACCAGAGGCTGCAAGGCCCGCATTACCCGTGACGGAGAGCAGATATTTGACGGCGAGATCATTTCCCTGAAGAGATTCAAGGACGACGTGAAAGACGTCAACGCCGGCTATGAGTGCGGTGTTGTCTTCGACAAGTTCGAGGATCTCCGGGAGGAGGACACCATCGAGGCTTACGCCATGGTCGAGGTGCCCAGAAGCTGATTTCAGCGTAACTATTCAGAACCTCCTGGGATTTCACCGGGTTTACAGTTCAGGCTTGCCTGAAAACTGTAAATCCGGGGAAATTTCAGGACGGTAACGATAGTTACCGCCCCCACACCGAGCAAAATTTGATTTCCGAAGTTGCTATAGCTATCAGAAATCAAATTTTGCGAGGTGCGGGGAGGGGTTCTGAAAAGTTACATTTCCGCTTGCAGAAAGGAGCGCGGAATTTTGCGCAAGAACAGCGTTAAGAATACAAGAGTAAACAGCGAGGTTACAAAAGAACTGAGCACCATCATCCGGGACCTGAAGGACCCGCGCATCAGCCCCATGGCCAGCGTGGTGTCCGCCCAGGTCACCCCGGACCTGAAGTTCTGCAAGGCCTACATCAGCGTGCTGGGTTCCGAGGAGGAGCTTAAGGACACGATCGCAGGCCTGAAGAATGCCTCCGGTTTCATCCGTAACCAGCTTGCAAGAAATATTAATCTCCGGAACACGCCGGAACTCCTCTTTGTGGCAGACACCTCCATCGAGTATGGTGTCCGCATGACGAAGATGATTGAAGACGTGGCGGAGTATGACAGAGAGCACTCTGTGCCGGAACCGGAGGATTCCGCAGAGGAAGACGGGACAGAAGAGGAAGAACAGTAATCATGGGTAATATTCTGGAAAATGCGCTCGCCGGCGCATCCCGCATCGCCATCCTGGGCCACACCCATCCGGACGGCGACTGCATCGGTTCCGTGCTTGGACTTTACAATTACCTGACCGACAACATGCCGGAGAAGACGGTGGATGCCTATCTGGACCATCCGTCGGAGAAATTCTCCTACCTCCGGCTGTTTGACAGGGCTCTCCGGGACCCGGAACCGGACAGGAGGTACGATCTGTGCATCTCTCTGGATGCCAGCGACAGAGAACGGCTGGGGGACTACGGCGTATCCTTTGATACCGCCGCCCACACCCTCTGCATCGACCATCACCGGACCAACACCATGTTTGCGGAGGAGAACCTGGTAAAAGGCGAGGGAAGCTCCTGCTGTGAGGTGCTCTATGAGCTGCTGGAAGAGGAAAAGATAAGCAAAGGGACGGCAGAATGCCTCTACACCGGGATCATCCACGATACCGGCGTTCTCCGCTACAGCAGCACCAGTGCCAGAACCATGGAGATTGCCGGGATCCTGATGGAGAAGGGCATCGATTTTACCACCATCATTGACGACAGCTTTTACCGCAGAACCTTCATTCAGAACCGGATTCTGGGGTGTGCCCTCTTAAAGAGCCGCCTTTATCTGGACGGAAAGTGCGTGACCAGCGAACTGACCATGCAGAATATCGAGGATTACGGGGCGGACTCGAAGGATCTGGACGGGATTATCGACCAGCTGCGGATCACCGCCGGCGTGGAATGCGCCGTGTTTGTCTACGAGAAGGAGCCGGGGGTATGCAAGGTGAGCCTCCGTTCCAACAAATATCTGGATGTGAGCGCCATTGCCCAGAGCTTCGGCGGAGGCGGCCATATCCGGGCGGCGGGCTGCACCATCGAGGGCAGCACCGGTGAGGTGCTGGAGGAAGTGGTCGCCATGGTCGCGCTGGGAATGCAGGAACATGGACGGAATCATTAACATTTACAAGGAGGCGGGGTACACCTCCGCGGATGTGGTGGCAAAGCTCCGCGGGATTCTCCGCCAGAAAAAGATTGGCCATACCGGGACCCTGGACCCGGCGGCGGAAGGCGTTCTTCCGATCTGCCTGGGGAAGGGGACAAAGCTTGTGGACATGCTGACCGAGGAAAAAAAGACCTATCGGGCGGTGCTGCTTCTGGGCCGGGAGACCGACACCCAGGATACCACCGGAACGACGGTCCATGAGACGGATTTCGGGGCTTTTCTCGGGGAGACGGGGCAGACGGCGGAAGCATTTGCCCGGAAGCTTTCCGAGACTGCCGCAGGATTTGTCGGGGACTATATGCAGGTACCGCCGATGTATTCCGCCCTCAAGGTGAATGGAAAGCGGCTCTATGAGCTGGCAAGAAAAGGCATCGAGGTGGAGCGGAAGCCGAGGCTTCAGCATATTTACCGGATTGACATCGACCGGGTGGATCTGCCGCGGGCAGAACTTACCGTGGAGTGTTCCCGGGGAACCTATATCCGGACCCTCTGCCACGACATCGGACAGAAGCTGGGCTGCGGCGGCTGCATGGAACATCTTCTGCGGACGCAGGTGGGCCCCTTCCTTCTGGAGAATGCCGTAACGCTCTCCCAGGTGGAGAAGCTCAGGGACGAGGACCGGATCCCGGAGATTCTGGTGCCTGCGGACCGGGTTCTTTCCGGACTTCCGGAGTTTCATTCCGAATCCGGGGAGCTGGACCGGTTTCTGGGAAACGGAAACCCCTTTGACAGAGAGTTCCTTCTGCCGGAGGCGCCAGGCCTTACGACAGCCGATGGTACTGCGGACAGCGGGGCTTTGGAGAAAATGTCTGTCCGCGTCTATGACAGCTCAGGACGCTTTGTGGGCGTCTACCGGTATGACGCAGAGAAGAAGCGCTGGAAGGCAGAAAAGATCTTTCTTTAGGCAGCGCCTATCTTCTATGGAAACATGAACAATACAGGAGACTGATTATGCAGTATATTCGCGGAACCAGGGAGTTCCGGCTGGCCTACAAGACAGCGGTAACCCTGGGAAAGTTTGACGGGCTGCACCGGGGGCATCAGAAGCTGCTGTCCGAGGTGTTCCGGCGGGCCGGGGATGACATGATGAGTGCCGTATTTACCTTTGAGACGGCGCCGGGTTCCCTGATGTCGGGGAAACCCATGGCAACCATCACGACCAATGCGGAACGGCGGGACAAACTGGAAAAGGCCGGCGTGGACTATCTGGTGGAATACCCCTTCAACAAGGAAGTGGCGAAGATGGACCCCGAAGAGTTCGTTTCCCATGTGCTGGTGGAGCAGATGCACGCCAGAGCCGTTGTGGTGGGCACCGACTGTCGGTTCGGCCATAAGGCGGCGGGCGATGCGAAGCTTCTTAAGGAACTGTCCCGGAAGTACGGCTTTGAGGCGGTGATCGTGGAAAAGCTCCTGGACGGAAACCGGGAAATCAGCAGCACCTACGTGAGGGAAGAGCTGGCGGCCGGGCATATCCGCAAGGCCAATGAGCTTCTGGGATATCCCTACAGCATTACCGGAACGGTGATTCACGGAAGGCATCTCGGCTCTACGCTGGGCTTCCCGACCATGAATATTTCTCCGCCGCTGCAGAAGCTGCTGCCCATCTACGGGGTATACCTTTCCCGTTCCCTGGTGGACGGCAAACTATACGACAGCCTGACCAATATCGGCCGCAAACCCACCGTGGGCGACGGACAGCCGGTCAGCGTGGAGACATTTATCTATGATTTCAATCAGGATCTGTACGGAAAAGAAGTGGAAGTGCAGATGCTGGATTTCTTCCGGCCGGAGAAAAAGTTCGGCAGTCTCGGGGAGCTGAGACGGCAGGTGGAAAATGACAAGCGGAAGGGAATCGACGCTCACCGCGAAATGAAAAGATAGACAAAAAAGAGGCGCTGCGGCGCCTTTTTTTGTTGCGTTATGACCATATTTTTTTTATAATAATCATTGACGTTTTTTGAAAATTCTGCGTAATTAAGCGCGCTTGAATCAATATTGTTAATACATTGCGGAGGTTTTACATTGACGGAAGAAAAAAACTGGGAGCCGGAGTTCAGAGAGCGGCTGATGAAACACTATGATGAGATGAAATGGCTCTACGGGGAGCTTTATCATAATGACGAGCAGGCCTTTGATTATTTCTGCTCCATGCTGCATGAATATTATCAGGCAAGAAGCGAGGAGCTGAAGGCCTGGGATAAAAAGAGAGAGCATAATGCGGACTGGTACGCCGGCAACGGGATGCTGGGTATGCTGATGTATGTGGACTGCTTTGCAGGGACCCTTTCCGGCGTGCGGGAGCATCTGGATTATATCCGGGAATGCGGCGTGAACTATCTGCACCTGATGCCGCTTCTGGAAAGCCCGAAGGGCCGGAGTGACGGCGGATACGCGGTTTCCGACTTCCGGAAGGTGGAGCCGGCGCTGGGCACCATGGAGGACCTGGCGGCCCTTTCCGCCGAGTGCCATGACAAGGAGATGGCCGTCTGCCTGGACTTTGTCATGAACCATACCAGCGAGGACCACGCGTGGGCAAAGAGAGCCCGGGCGGGGGAAAAGGAGTATCAGGACCGGTACTTCTTCTACGACAACTGGGATATCCCCAATGAGTTCGAGAAGACGGTGCCCGAGGTCTTCCCCCAGACCGCGCCGGGAAACTTCACCTGGTGCGAGGAGGCGCAGAAGGTGGTCATGACGACCTTCTACCCCTACCAGTGGGACCTGAATTACGCAAACCCGGTGGTGTTCAACGATATGACCGCCAATATGCTGAACCTGTGCAATCACGGCGTGGACATCATCCGCCTGGACGCGGTGCCCTATATCTGGAAGACCCTGGGCACCAGATGCCGGAACCTGCCGGAGGTCCATACCCTGGTGCGCATCATGCGGATGGCCTCCGAGATCGTGTGTCCCGGAACCCTGCTTCTCGGCGAAGTGGTGATGGAGCCCTCCAAGGTGGTGCCCTACTTCGGTTCCGTGGAAAAGCCGGAATGCCATATGCTCTATAACGTCACCACCATGGCCAGCACCTGGCATACCGTGGCGACAAGGGATGTGCGGCTTCTCAGACACCAGCTGGAGACGGTATTCGCGCTTCCGAAGGAATACACCTTCCTGAACTATCTCCGCTGCCACGACGACATCGGCTGGGGCCTGGACTATGATTTCCTCAAGCAGTTCGGCATGGAGGAGGTGCCCCACAAGAAGTACCTGAATGACTTCCTGACCGGCCATTACTGGGGGTCCGACTCCCGGGGCGAGCTTTATAATGACGACCCGCGGCTGGGAGATGCCAGACTGTGCGGAACCACGGCTTCCCTCTGCGGGGTTGAGGCCGCGGAGTACGAGAGAAATGAATGGAAGCTGGACCACGCCATCGACCTGGACATCATGCTGCACGCATTTCTCCTGACCCAGACCGGAATTCCGGTGCTCTACAGCGGGGACGAGATCGGACAGCTGAATGATTACACCTACCATGAGGATCCCCTGAAAAGCGCGGACAGCCGCTATCTGCACCGCGGGAAGTTCCTGTGGGATGAGGCGAAAAAGCGCAGAAGCACAAAGAGCCGCCAGGGCCGCATCTTCAAGGCTCTCCGGAAGCTGGAGAAGATTCGGGACAAATATCCGGTCTTCCGCTCCGGGGCCGATACCTGGATCGTGGAGCCCTGGAATGACCATATCCTGGGAATCGGGCGCTACTTTGAGGGGGAGAAGCTGATTGCCCTTTTCAACTTCAGCGAGACAGACCAGATTGCATGGATCAATGAGAGTGAAGAATATAAGGACCTGCTGACCGGAAAGAAGCGGGAGGCGAAAGCCGTGGAGCTTCCGGGACACGGGTTTGCGTGGCTGTATACAAAGTTCAGGTAGAAAAGTGGAAAGAGGGCGAATATGAAGCTGATTTTTCTGGATATCGACGGTACTCTTGTGGAAGCCGGCTCCAATACACCGCCGGAGAGCGCACTCCGCGCCATCCGGGCGTCCCAGGCAAAGGGCAATAAGGTGTTTCTCTGCACCGGCCGGAACCCGGCGATGTTGGCTCCCGTCCTGGCGTACGGCTTTGACGGCATGGTCGCCTCAGCGGGGGGCTATGTCACCATCGGGGACGAGGTCATCTACGATCAGCCCATGACCGGAGAGCAGCTTAAGACCGCTTTGGATTCCCTGCACAGAAACGGGGTATTCTGCACCATCGAGGCCAGGGATGCCACTTACGGGGACGAGAACCTGGGAGAATTCCTGAAAAATGCCTCCGGCGGAAACAGCGAGATTGAGCGCTGGCGGAAAGCCCTCAGCGAGAGCCTGAATATCCGGCCCATGGCGGAGTACGACGGAAGACCCGTCTACAAGGTGGTGGTCATGGCCGGTAAAAATGAGCAGATGGACGAAGCAAGATCCCTTCTGGAAAAGGAATTCAATTTCTGCATTCAGGATGTGCCGGCCCACGGGTGCGTCAACGGAGAGCTGATCAACCGCGCCTTCGACAAGGGACGGGGCGTGAGAAGAATTGCGGAAGCCCTCGGGGTTCCGATGGAAGATACCTACGGCTTTGGCGACAGCATGAACGACCTGGAGATGATTGAGACAGTGGCACACAGTGTGTGCATGGAAAATGGAAGCGACCGGCTGAAGGAAAGCGCGGACCTGGTCTGCCCGGCAGTGGACCGGGACGGTCTGGCCTGGGCCTTTGAGAAGCTGGAGCTCATATAGTAACTGCAGTGGGGGAAAACCCGTCATCGCGGCCGACGGCATCGCATCCCGCCGTAAGGGAGAATGCTTCGGATTCCGCCAAAAGGGCGAAAGGAAGGTAACTGTATGGCATTGGATTACCACAAATGTGCGCAGGAGATCGTGGATCATATCGGCGGTCGGGAAAATGTAGCACAGGCGGCGCACTGCGCCACAAGACTCCGTCTTGTCATCAAGGACAACAGCAAGGTGGACAAGGCATATCTTGACGAGGTCGAAGGCGTCAAGGGCATGTTCGAATCCAACGGACAGCTGCAGCTCATCATCGGCACCGGTACGGTCAACAAAGTATATGACGAATTCCTGGCGATCACCGGCATGACGGCGGCGACCAAGGACGACGTCAAAGCAGCCGCGGCGGAAAAACAGCCGCTCTGGAAGAAGCTGCTGAAGCCGATCGGCGACGTATTTGTCCCGATCCTGCCGGCTATCGTCGCATCCGGTCTCATGATGGGCCTGGTGGAGGCCCTCGGTAAGGCGCTTCCGGGATTTGCATCCAGCGACTGGTACGGCTTCCTGGATATGGTGGCCAACGCAGCCTTCGTCTTCCTGCCCGGTATCGTAGCCATCTCCGCGGCGAGAGTATTCGGCGGCAATATCTTCCTGGGCGCGGTTATCGGTCTTCTCATGATTCATCCGAATCTTGTCAACGCCTGGTCCGTGGCCAGCTATGAGGGAGCTATCCCCACCTGGAACATCTTTGTCTTCCCGGTCCAGCAGACCGGATACCAGGGACACGTCATTCCGGTCATGCTTGCCGTATTCCTGATGTGTCAGATTGAAAAATGGCTGCACAAGCATGTCCCGGAGATGCTGGATCTGTTTGTAACGCCGCTCACCACGGTTCTTGTGACATCCTACATCACATTTACCATTATCGGCCCTGTCTTCGCGAACCTGGAGACCATGGTTCTCGCCGGCGCGAAGATCCTGGTACGCAACCCCGTCGGCGCCTGCGCTATGGGAGCCATTTACCCCTGGACCGTTGTTATGGGTCTGCACCACATGTATAACGTTATTGAGGCCGGCATGCTGGCAGAGTCCGGACTCAATACCTGGATGCCGATTGCATCCGCAGCCAACTTTGCCCAGTTCGGCGCCTGCCTTGCAGTCGGCTTAAAGGCGAAAAACATGAAGACGAAGTCTGTCGCGGTTCCGTCCTCCATGTCTGCGGCGCTGGGCATCACAGAGCCCGCCATCTTCGGTGTGAACATGCGGTTCTTCAAGCCCTTCCTCTGCGGAATGGTCGGCGGTGCGATCGGCGCTATCTTCGGCGCTATCACCGGTATCGGCGCATCAGCCTACGGCGTAACCGGTATTCCGGGATATCTTACCATCAATAACCCGCTGGTTTATACCATTCTTCTTGCGGTGTCCGGCGGAATCGCCTTTGCGGCAACCTTCTTCACCTGGCATGAGGAAGAGAAGCCCGCGGCAAAGACTGCGGATGCTGCAGAGACTCCGGCAGCTGCGCCTGAGATTGTGGATATCAAGGAAAAACCCGTCATCATGAGCTGCACAAAGGGCAAGGTCTATGCACCGGCAAATGGCCGGGTGATGGCAGCGGAAGAGATTCCGGATGACACCTTTGCCGGAGGAATCCTCGGTGCGACCTGCGCGGTGGAACCGGAGGACGGCACCATCGTGGCACCCTTTGACGGAACGGTAACCTTCGTGGCGGAGACAAAGCACGCCATCAATCTTGAGGGACCGGAGGGAATGGAAGTTCTGATCCACGTAGGCGTGGATACCGTCAAGATGGAGGGCGACGGCTTTAAGCCCGTGGTCGCAGAGGACGATGAAGTCAAGAAGGGACAGGTTCTGATGACCTTTGACCGCGAAAAGGTGAAGGCGGCAGGACATCCGGACTGTGTCGTGGTCGTCCTCAGCGATCCGGAGGATTATGAAGAGCTGAAAGTTGGTCCGGAAGCTGCGGAATAACATAAAACCGCGGGGCGCCTGCTCCTTTGGGGCGGGCATCCGGCAGGCGGTGCAGGACACGCGGATGTGTCCGGAATACAGATAACGGAAGTTATAATCATTAAAATACATACAAAAAAGGAGAAAAGAACATGAAAGAAATCAAGTATGTCATCACTGACCCGGTTGGAATTCACGCACGTCCCGCAGGCCTTCTTGTAAATCTGGCCAAGGCAGCTGCATCCAGCATCACCGTATCGAAGGGTGATAAGAGCGCAGAGATGAAGAAGCTGATGAAGCTCATGAGCCTCGGAATCAAGCAGGGCGACGAGATCACCGTAAAGGTAGAGGGTGAAGACGAAGACAAGGTAGCAGAGCAGCTGGAGGCATTCCTGAAGGAGAACCTGTAAGGAGGTAGCGCATGCAAGTTGCAACCGGTAAAAGCGTGCTGAACGGAATCGCCATCGGTAAAATCAAGGTTTTCCGGGCACCGAAGATGGAAATCAGCGACAGGCTGGTGGAAGATGTCCAGGCAGAGGTTGAGCGGTTTCAGGCAGCACGGGAGAAAGCCATAGATCAGCAGAACAACCTGTATGAGAAGGCGAAGAAGACAGCCGGTGAGGAGAGTGCGGAGATCTTCAGCGTTCACGTGATGATGCTGGAGGACGACGACCTGATCGAGGCCACTGAAGAGATCATCACAAGCCAGAAGCACTGTGCGGAGTATGCCGTCAAGGAGGCCTTCGACAACCAGGCCCAGGTGTTTGCAGCCATGGAAGACGCCTATTTCCAGGCAAGAAGTGCGGACGTCCTGGATATCGAGCAGGCCGTGCTGAATGCGCTTCTCGGGATCGACGAGGACAGTCTTCAGGGTACGGAACCGGCCATTCTGATGGCAGAGGATTTTGCTCCCTCCGAGACAGTCCGTCTGGACAAGTCCCTTCTTCTGGGCATGATCACCCGTGAGGGCAGCACCAACAGTCATACGGCCATTCTGGCCAGAAGCATGGGCCTTCCTGCGATTGTGCAGTGCAAGGAGGCCGTGGAAGACTGGGATGGAAAGCTGGGCATTATCGACGGCTACAACCACTGCGTATATGTGGATCCGACCCCGGATCTTCTGGAATCCCTGACAAAACGGCAGAAAGAAGATGAGGCAAAGCGGGCGCTGCTTGCAGAACTCAAGGGCAAGGACAACACGACCATCGACGGAACAACCGTCAAGCTCTATGCCAACATCGGAGGACCTTCCGATATCGGCCTCGTGCAGCAGAATGACGCCGGCGGCGTAGGTCTGTTCCGCTCAGAGTTCGTCTATCTGAACAGCAAGGACTACCCGACGGAGGAAGAGCAGTTTACAGCTTACAAGCATGTGCTGGAGACCCTGGCACCGAAGCAGGTTGTCATCCGCACCTGCGATATCGGCGCCGACAAGATGGTCGACTACATGAAGCTGGACAAGGAAGAGAATCCGGCCCTCGGCTACCGCGCCATCCGAATCTGCCTGACCAGAAAGGACTTCTTCAAGACGCAGCTGAGAGCTCTGCTTCGGGCATCAGCCTTCGGCAACCTGGCCATCATGTTCCCGATGATCATCAGCGTCAGAGAGCTCCGTGAGTGCAAGGAGATTCTGGAGGAATGCAGAAAGGAACTGGAGGCAGAAGGGAAAAAGATGGGAGAAATCCAGGTCGGCATCATGATCGAGACGCCGGCTGCCGCCCTCTGTGCGGATGAGCTGGCTGCGGAGGCAGACTTCTTCTCCATCGGCACCAACGACCTGACCCAGTATACCTGCGCTCTGGACCGTCAGAACGCAAAGCTGGAGCCCTTCTCCGATACACATCACCCGGCGGTTCTCCGGGAGATTCAGATGGCTGTGGATGCGGGACACCGCCACGGCATCTGGGTCGGCATCTGCGGCGAGCTCGGCGCGGACCCGACACTCACCGAGACCTTCCTGCGCATGGGCGTGGATGAGCTTTCCGTCAACCCGGTCAGCATCCTGCCCCTCAGAAAGATTGTCCGGGGCCTTGACCTGAGAAAACCGGAGGGCGAGGCACAGAGCTGAGAAGCGTAACAATATCAGGACAGAGTCCTGCATAATAAGAGAGCACCAGAGCACTGCATCGGGAGCGATGCAGTGCTCTTTTTCGCTTGGTTCAGGAAAAAAGGTAATCAGGGGAAAAAGTAAGAGATTCGGTCTCTGATTCTCGTTAAATCAATCTCACAGGAGGGTGTTCCTGCCCGGACAGGGATGATATCATCAAAGGTGTACATCTCTGTCTCATAGGAAAAAGTCCCATCCGCCGCATCTTTTTCAGCACCGTGATTTCTGAGATAATCGGCATACACCATCTGATACTCCGGGTCAATCAGCCACAGACAGCTCACGCCGGCAGCATGATACTTTCTGCGCTTTCGGACCATATCATGGACTCTGGTGGAAGGGGAGAGAACCTCGGCCACAAACTCCGGCCCTCCGGCGGCCCACCGTTTCGTGAGCTGATCCTTTCTACAGATGACCATGACATCGGGAACCAGATAGATGTTCTCGCCCGGCAGGGGGCAGAGAGCAGCGTTGTTCAAAACCAGACAGTTCTGGTTTTGACGGTTGATGCATTCTTTGAGAAGGAAAGACAACTCGCTTGCAATGATCTCATGTGGAACGGTAGAAGTTGACATGTCATAGATGACGCCGTCGATCAGTTCTATCCGGACATCTTCATCCGCCAGCTCCGGAATCTCATAGAGATCCTCAACCGTATACTGTCCCTGATTCGGATACTTTGGGGCTGCATGGTATGGCACGGTATTCTCACGGATAATGGAGGATGCACCTGGCCACGCGTTTGTATCATACATTGTCTGTGACTCGGAAGCGGGAGATGATTCTCCGGATCCGGGGCCAAAGGAAGCCAGTTCCATGGCTTTCTTCAGATATGCCTCCAGCCTTTCCATGGTCGCGGCGCGGGGACGCGTGGTTTTCCCGGAAAGAATCTTCTGCAGTGTGGGAAGCGGTACACCGGCCCCATCGGCCAGTTTGGCTGCCGTCAGACCGAGAAGTCGTTTCTTCAGTTTCAGCTGTTCTATCGTCATGGGAACCTCCTTTCAACTGCTCGGTGGCAATTACCATGATATGGTATATTATATACCAAAAACCGAAGCAGATCAATGAAATGGTCATAAAATAGCCATAATAGGAGAGGGGGTCTCACCTCGACAGACGAACAGCGGGAAACAGGGCCCCCCGTCTACATCCCCAGCAGCTCTTCGATTGCAGCGGCTACGCCCTCTTCATCGCAGGAGAGGGTAACGCGGTCTGCGACAGCCTTCACTTCGGGCATGGCATTTGCCATGGCCACGCCGCAGCCGGCGGCTTTCAGCATGGAGATGTCATTATTGCCGTCTCCGAAGACCATCACCTGGTCCATGGAAAGACCGAGGTGTGAGGCGAGGGCCTGCAGGGCATTGCCCTTGCCGGCTTTCGGGGAATTGATTTCCAGGTTGCAGTCAAGGGCGTGGGTGATAAGGTAGTCCGGATAGACTTCATGGACCGCGCGGGTTGCAGCTGCAAGGACCGACTTGTCGTCCGTAAACATCTGAATCTTGTGAACGCCGTCAAAGTGCTCTGTGACATAGGCAGAAAGGTCGGATACCGTGGTCCTCAGGGTCTTTACAATTCTGCGGGCAAAATCCGATTCGGTAAATTCATCGATACGGGATGCCAGGTCCTCCGGGGCATATCCCCAGCCTTCCGCATAGCATTCATACTCAGCCGGAAAATTCTTTACTATGTCAAAGATGCGGACTGCATCGGCAGCGGGAATATCGGTCCGGTGAATAAAACTGTCATTCTTTACATCGTAAACACAGGCGCCGTTGATGACCACGGCGTAGCGGATAAAGGGAAGCTTCCGGAGTTCCTCCGGACATCCCCGGTAAAACCGGCCGGTAGCCGGGACAAATTCTATGCCGGCCTCGGCGGCGCGCTTGATAGCCCGAAGCGTCCGGGGCGTAAGCTCTTTTCTGCTGTTAAGTAAGGTTCCGTCCAGGTCTGTCGCGATCAGTCTGATATCCTTGTTCATAGGTTTCCCTCCAAAGTCGTCATGTTTTTTCATTCTAACCGCGGTATACCGAAAAGTAAACCGAAAATATGGGGAATGGGATATTCCTGTGGTATGATAAGAACAGTAAAGCATTGGTATATTCGGTGCAATCTGATACTTAGGAATCCATGGAGGAATACTGCCTATGGATAACAGGGAAAATATAAACTGGAATGCAGAGATAGATCAGCTGAGAGAGCAGGTGCGCAGCCAGGAGGCGAGGATCGCCGCCCTGGAGGCAGAGCTGGCCGGAATGCGGCAGACAGCGCCGCAGCCGCAGGCGGCGCCGCCGAACTGGCAGCAGATGCCGCCGCAGCCGGCACCACCCAACTGGCAGCAGCGGCAGGGACAGCCGCCCCAGCCGCAGAGGTGGCCGAAGCCTCCGAAACCGAAGCAGAAGCTGTCGGAGACGGCGGTGGGCAAGTACGGGGTGGGCGTTCTGGCCTCCGTCCTGATTCTTCTGGGCGTCTTTACTGCGGTGCAGATCTTCTGGGGCCGGATCCCGGATATCCTGAAGCTCATGCTTCTTCTGTGGGCCGGCGCGGGCATCGCGGCGCTGGGATATGTCTTTACGATGAAGACAAACCGGCAGAACGGGTTCTGGCAGAGCGTCACGGCCACGGGCGCAGCCATCGTGTTCATCGCGCTGGCGGCGGGAGCCCTCGCCTGGAAGTTGTACGGTCCGGCAGTTCTGGGAATCCTGCTGTTTCTGTGGTTTCTCGTCTGCCTCTTTGCCTCGGGAAAGATCCAGTCCCGGGTGTTTTATGTGGTCAGCTACATCGGCGCCAACGTGGCGATGCTTCTGGCCATCCTCCAGATCGAAAAAGGATGGGAAGTGCAGGCGGTGGTCGGTTTCGGCCTGCTGGCCCTGGTTATGCCGGCAGTGGGTATCGCCCGCCAGAAAAAAGAAGTCATTCTCCCCTGGCTGAATTACATCTTTCTCAATCTGACGGCCATCTTGTGTGCGCAGGAAATCCCCCGCTGGGATGAGAAAGACTGGCTGGGTCCCATCGTGCTCACGGCGGTGCAGGCCCTTTCTGCCGCGGCAGCTCTGATGGAGGCCGGGTTCATCATGCGGGGAGATAAGCCCTGGAAGCGGGTGTGGAAGGCACTCATAGGCCTCATTCCCGTAGTGCTCCTTGTGGGAGCCTTTTTCCAGGAATGCCCGGAATACGGCGATCCTCTCCTTCCGCCCATGGCGGCGGGAAGTATCCCGGTTCTGCTGATGGTGCTGGCCGGCGCTGTGCTTATGCGGGAAAAACAGAATCTGGAATTTGCGCCGGTGCTTGCCGGCGCCATCGCCTGGTGTGCGGTGCAGATTCCGGAGGATGTGGAGCTGGTGCCGCAGATTCTTCCGGCGGCAGTCCTGTTTGCCGCAGGGATGGCGGTGATTTCAAAACGGGAAGAAAGGGAGTTGCGACTGGCGGCCTATGTCTGGTATCTGGTGATGCTGGCGGGCGCATTTTCCATAGACTGGCCAGGCGAACTGCAGCTGCTGACAGCGGCCGTGGTTCTCACGGCGGAGGGCCTCTGGCTGTACCTGTCGGCTGTAAAGCGTCCGGTCATCTTCTCCATTCTGGAACCGCTGCTCTTTGCCCTGGTGACGCCGCTGCCGGTATATCTCCTGCTGTTTGAGGATTTCACTGCGGTGAATCTCCCGGAGATTCTGCCCGTTGCCGCGTCTGTCGTGATGCTTGTGTTCTTCAAGCTGACCCGGCTGGTGCCTGCGTCCGTAAAAGACCAGGAGGCGGCCGGATCGGCAGTACCCGGCAGGGAAGCGATCAGGAGAAAGGCAGACGGAGAATGGATTCTGGCGGAGATCATTGCCCACGGGGCTGCAGCTATCTTTCAGCTGACGGTTTATCTGACCACCTTCTCCCTGTTCAGCTCCTATGAGCCGACGCTGGTGGACAAGACGGTCAATCCGGTGCTGCTGCTGGCCCTCGCCGCGGCGGGTATCTACGGCGCGGTCGTAAGCGGAAGAATACTGCTGGCCGTCCCGGCGGTCTTCTCCTTAAACTGCAGCCTGTTCTATATCGCCGATGTTCTGATGGACGGCGACGGAACCGCTCTGTTCGTGAGTATCCTGGGAATCGTCGCTTCCGCCCTCCTTATCGGCATCGGGTTTGCGGCCCGGAGGAAGAACCTTCGTATTATGGGCCTCATTACCATGATCATCTATGTGCTGAAAATTTCCGTATTTGACCTGGCGGAGAGCACGGCCCGGGGCATGAATGTGCTGCTGCTGATTCTCGGCGGCCTGGTGTGCTTTGCCATCAGCTTTACCTACAACCGACTGGATAAGAAGTACGGGGAAAAGAGGGAAATGTCTCCGCCGCCGGACTTTACCGGCATAAACGGCGGACCGCAAGGCAGATGAGACCTGCGAAGAGAGAAATCGAGAGAAGATAGAGAATGTTGGCCGGGACGATGCCGACTGCTTCCGCCACCGAGCGGACCACGGGCTGGGTGGTCATGACAAAAGGCGTGATGTAAAACATGTCCGGGTAGCTGCCCGGAAGAGACGGATGATACCATCCGAAGACATTGATGAGCGTGGCGATAAAGGCCAGGCCGAAAAAGAGAAGTACGGCGTCCAGAAAACCGCAGACGGAAAAGTCCCCCAGGCCGGAGAAAATGACGGTCAGGGAGAGAAATACCAGCAGCAGGTGCCAGAGAAAGCCGTGGAGTGTCATGAGAAGGAAGGGACGGAGCATGTCCTCCGGCCAGAGAAGGGCCATCAAGGCCCCGAAAAGAGAATATGTCGCAAGAAAGGTGCAGAAAGAATTCTGCACCTTTTCTGCTGTTTTAGAACGTCTGCGCCCGGAAAAGAGAGGCATAAGAAGACAGAGATACATGGGAACGCTGCAGAGCTGGAAGGGGAAAATCCACCAGTCAAACTGCCGATTGTTCACGACATAATAATAAAAGAGCTGTTTTCCGAGCTCGGAGAAGGCCATGATGAGGCCGAGGATTCCGAACAGCCGGATAATCCGGTCTTTCGGAAGCTTTGCCGCGCGCTTTGCGAAGAAAACGGCGAGAAGTGTCCCCACGAGGACAGTGGAAATATGAAATATGCCGAACATGGGCGGCGGCGTCATCGGTGTCATGGCAAATCCTTATTACTCCTGTTTCATGTGTACATCGACCTGCGGGAAGGGGATCTCCACGCCGGCTTCATCGAAAGCCAGCTTGATCTCTTCCGTAAGGGCCCGTTTTGCCGCGAGATAATCCGGGGTATTCACCCAGCCTCCGCAGGCCAGAACCACATCGCTCTCGCCCAGGCTGTTCACGAAGACTGCGATGGGCTGATCCTTCAGAATATAGCTGTTTTTTTGAATGGTTTCTGTGATGACTTCCTTGGCCTTTTTCAGGTCCGCGCTGTAACTGATACCCACGGTAAGGTCCACGCGTCTGGTGGAATGGGCCGTGATGTTGGTGATGGGACCATTGGCCAGGGAGCCGTTGGGGATGGTGATCCGGCGGTTGTCGCCGGTGGTAAGCTCCGTAAAGACCAGACCGATGTCTTTTACCGTTCCTTCGCCGCCGGAGCAGATGATGTAATCACCGACCTTGAAGGGGCGGGTGACCAGGATCAGAACGCTGCCGGCAAAGTTGGCGAGGCTTCCCTGCAGGGAGAGACCGACGGCCAGAGCCGCACTGCCCAGTACGGCGATGATGGAGGCGGTGTTGAAGCCCAGCTCACCGATGATAACAAAGGCGAGGAGAATGTAGAGGGCGATTCTCGCCACGGTGGAGAGGAAACGGGCCAGGCCCACATCCAGACCGGCCCTGGCAGTGGCGCCGTCCAGGAGCTTAATGGCAAAATTGATAAGCTTTTTGCCGATAACAAAGATGACCAGGGCTTCCAAAATCTTCAGACCCAGCGGGACCAGGGAGGTAAGAAGCGCGTTCAGGGGGGAGACAGACTGTCCGATATCCATATTGAACATAGTGCATCCTTCCTTTCTGTTTTAGTTTAAGTTATTGTTTCCTGGATCATACCATATCCGGGATAGTGTTTCTGTTACTTTTTTCTGTCACTTATGCCCGGGGAGGGCCAGAGAGGCAGTGTTATGAACGTGAGTGCTGTATTTATAACGATTATGCATAAAAATGCATAACACCCCGGAAAGATTCGAAAAATGTGCTTGATTATTTGAGAGAATGCGGTATAATCATAAATCAGATGCATATCAACAATAACATTTTATGCAAAACCATGCATAAAACAGGCATCATTCAGGGCGCCAGGCGCCCCATTAAGGGAGGAAACTTAATTATGAAGAAAAAACTTGTTGCAGCAGCAATGGCAGCAGTCATGGCAGTATCCCTGACCGCATGCGGCGGAAGTCAGCCGGCAGAGACCACAGCAGCAGTTACTGAGGCAGCCACAGAGGCAGCTTCCGAGGAAGCAACGGAGGCAGCATCCGAGGAGGAGAAGGCAGAGGAGACCGAGGCTGCAGCAGCCGAGTTCACCACCATCACACCCGGAAAGCTTATGGTCGGAACCAGCCCGGACTTCGCACCCTATGAGTTCTATCACATCGGTGAGGACGGAACACCGCAGCTGGCCGGCTTTGACGTGGCACTGGCACAGAGAATCGCAGATGACCTGGGCCTGGAGCTGCAGATGGTTCCGATGGATTTCGACGGCATCCTGATGGAGCTGCAGAACGGAAACATTGACCTGGGAATCTCCGGATTCAGCCCCAGCCCGGAGCGTGCGGAAGTCTTCGATTTCTCCGACCTGTACTACACCGGCGGCCAGAGCTTCTGCATCCGTCAGGCAGACAAAGAGAAGTACACCAAGTTTGAAGACTTCAAGGATCTTCCGGTAGGCGCACAGAACGGTTCCATCCAGTACGGTCTGGCTGAGAAGAACACTCCGGATGCCAACATCATCGGCCTTGCAAAGGTAACCGATATCGTATCCGAGCTGGTTTCCGGCAAGCTGGAAGGCGCATTCATCGAGACCGCTGTTGCTGAGCAGTATGCAAAGAACTATCCGGAGCTGTGCGTGGCATGGGATGTAGAGTATGACTCCGAGGGTTCTGCCATCGCAGTTCAGAAGGGCAATACCGCACTCCTTGAGGCTGTCAACGGCGTTATCAAGACCGCTCTTGAGGACGGCAGCATGGACAAGTACATTGCTGAGGCAGGCGACCTGGCATCCGATGAGGCCAACACCTATGAGGGCCAGTTGGACGCAGAGGGTAATGTGCAGCAGTAATTCACTAAGAAAGGTTCGGTAACAGAATGACCATCAGTATCGCTTCGCTGGAGAAAATCCTGTCGTACGGTACGCTTTTTAAGCAGGGCCTGCTCGTCACGGTCCTGCTTTCGGCTTGTACGGTATTCTTCGGCTTCTTCCTGGCCTTCGGCCTGGCACTCATGCTCCTGTCGGATATCCGCCCGCTGCGGGGTCTGGCAAAGGTGAAAACGGACGATCCCAACAAAAAGGCGCGGCTCGAGTGGATTTCCCGGTTCAACCCGGTAAAGCTCGTGGCGGGGGCCTATGTTCAGTTTGTCCGCTGCACCCCCATGCTGGTGCAGATTTTCCTGGTTTATTACATCGTCTTCGGATTTATCACCCTGCCGAAGTTCACCTTCCTGGGATTTATCCAGTTTGAGCGTTTCTTCCCGGGTGCGGTGGCGCTGGCATTAAACTCCGGCGGCTACATGTCCGACGTTATCCGTGGCGGTATCGAGGGCGTGGACCAGGGACAGACAGAGGCGGCCAGAAGTCTCGGTATGAGCAAGGGACAGACGATGTATCACATCATCATCCCGCAGGCTATCAAGAACATCCTTCCGGCGGTGGCCAATGAGTTCGTCACCATCATCAAGGAGAGCTCGGTCTGCTACACCATCGGCGTGCAGGATATCATGTTCAACGTCAAGTCCGTGCAGTCCGCATCCTTCCTGATTGCGGAGCCGCTGATTGTGGCGACCTTCCTGTATTTCTGCCTGTGCTTCCCGACCTCGAAGCTGATTCAGTATGTAGAAGGGAGGATGCGTGCAAGTGACAAGCGGTGATGTTCTGATTAAGGTAACCGGCCTCAAAAAGCACTATAACGGAGGAAAGATCCGCGCGCTGGACGGCATCGATATCGATATTAACAAGGGTGACGTTATGGTGGTCATCGGACCTTCCGGCAGCGGAAAGTCCACATTTCTCCGGAGCCTGAACCTGCTCGAGGAGCCCAGCGAGGGTTCCATCGTCTTCGACGGCACCGATATCTGTGGCAGCAGAATCAACCTGGATGAGTACCGCCAGAAGATGGGCATGGTATTCCAGCACTTTAACCTGTTCCCCCACAAGACGATTCTGGAGAATCTGACCATTGCGCCCCTGATTGTGAAAAAGGAAAACAAAGAAGAGGCAGAAAAGAGGGCTATGGAGCTTCTTACCCGCGTCGGCCTTGCGGACCGCGCAAATGCCTATCCGGTGCAGCTCTCCGGCGGCCAGAAGCAGCGTGTCGCCATCGTGCGTGCACTCTGCATGAATCCGGAGGTCATGCTCTTCGACGAGCCCACCTCGGCTTTGGACCCGGAGATGGTCGGCGAGGTACTGGACGTTATGAAGGACCTGGCAAAGGCCGGAATGACGATGGTCTGCGTAACCCACGAGATGGGCTTTGCCCGCGAGGTGGGAAACCGGGTGGTCTTCATGGAGTCCGGAAAAGTCGTGGAAGAGGGAACGCCCGACGATATCTTTAAGAATCCGAAGAGCCCGAGACTGAAGGACTTCCTCGGAAAGGTTCTGTAAAAAAAACGGGGTTCACTGCCGAATCCGAAAACAATATTTATGGAAAATGCCGTCGCTCTGGGGTATACTCAGAGAAGACGGCATTTTGCGCGATAAGGAATGCAGGCGGCCGCCATGAGGCGGCCGGTGCGGCTTTGCCGCGAGATGCGCCGGAAAAACACAGAGGAGAACATCATGACAGACCATAAACAGGCGGCCATCCGCTATATTGAGGCCCACCAGGATATATTTACCGCCCTTTCCGATGAAATCTGGGCAAACCCCGAACTGTCTCTGAAGGAATTCCATTCCGCAGAGGCCTATCGGAAGGTCCTCCGGGAGAATGGCTTTACCGTGGAGTCCGGGATGGCCGGGATTGAGACCGCATTCCTGGGAAGATTCGGGAAGGGGCACCCCGTCATCGGCATTCTGGGAGAGTTTGACGCTCTCTCAGGCCTGAGCCAGGAAAAGTGTTCAGTGGAGCAGAAACCGCTTATTCCCGGCGGCCCGGGCCACGGCTGCGGCCACAACATGCTGGGAACCGGAGCGCTGGCGGCGGCATTTGCCCTGAAGAATTACTTCGAAGAGACGGGCCGTGAGGGAACCGTGGTATTCTACGGCTGCCCCGGCGAGGAGGGCGGCGCGGCCAAGGCCTTCTTCGCAAGAGACCGTATCTGGGAGAGCCTGGACTGCGCGCTGACCTGGCACCCGGAGGATGTGAATGAGGTCCTCTCCGGCACCAACAATTCCAGCATTCAGGTGCTCTATAATTTCAAGGGAATCGCGGCCCACGCAGCGGGCGACCCGGAGCACGGCAGAAGCGCCCTGGATGCGGTGGAGCTGATGAATACAGGCGTGCAGTACCTGAGAGAGCACATGAGCAGCGAGTGCAGAGTGCATTACGCCATCACCGACGCCGGCGGCATATCCCCGAATGTGGTGCAGGACCACGCCTCGGTCCTTTACATGGTCCGGGCCAACAAGGTCCGGGATTCCGTAAAGCTTCTTGCGCGGGTGGATAAGATCGCCGAGGGGGCGGCCCTCATGACCGAAACTACCTTTGAGAGGGTCTTCATCGACGGCACGGCGGAGCTTCTGCCCAACTACGCCCTGGAAGAGGTGCTGTATAAAAACTTTAAAGAAGTGGGGCTTCCGTCCTACACGGAGGAGGAACTGGCCTTTGCGGAGGCGCTGCATAAGACCTGCCCGGAGAATCCGGAGCCGGGATTTGCGGCAAACCTTGACGGCGATATGGCAGCTGCGGCGCGGAAACTTTCCGGAAACGGAAGTCTTGCCCTCAATAATTTCATTCTGCCTCTGTTCCATACCACCGGCTTCCGGGCCGGCTCCACGGACGTGGGGGATGTGAGCTGGCAGACGCCCACGGCGCAGATTCACTGTGCGGCCTTCGTCTCCGGTGCACCGGGTCACAGCTGGCAGAATGTTTCCTGCGGCGGGTCCTCCATCGGCCATAAGGCCCTGCTGCAGGCCGGTAAGGTGCTGGCCTGCGCGGCCATCGACCTCATCGAACAGCCGGAACTGCTGGAGGAGGCTAAAAAAGAATTTAAAGAGCGGTCAGCGGCGGGATATGTGTGTCCCATCGAGCCGGATGCCGTTCCCATCGCAATCTGAGGAAAGGGTAACTATTCAGAACCCCTCCCCGCGCCTCGCAAAATTTGATATCTGAAACAAAAAGACTTTGGAAATCAAATGCTGCAGAAAGGATTACATATGCTGAATTTTATGTGTGATTACACGAAAGGAATGCACCCGGCCATTCTGGAGAAGCTCCTGGAGCTGAACGATGTTCCCTTTGTAGGCTACGGCTGCGATGAGATCTGCGAGAGCGCAAAGGAGAAGATACGAAAGGCCTGCGGCGTAAAGGATGCGGGCGTGTTCTTCACCGTGGGCGGCACCCAGACCAACGCTATCGTCATCGATTCCATGCTTCGCTCCTATGAGGGCGTGGTGTCGGCGGATACGGGCCATGTGAACGTCCACGAGGCGGGCGCCATCGAGTATACCGGGCACAAGGTCATGCACATTCCGGAGCACCAGGGGAAAATGGATGCGTCCGAGCTTCGGGCATATCTGCAGGCCTTCCGGGAGAACCCGAGCTATGACCATATGGTATTTCCGGGAATGGCCTACATCTCCCATCCCACGGAGGCGGGAACCCTGTACACGAAGGCGGAGCTGACGGCCCTGTCCGAAGTCTGCCGGGAGTACGGCATTCCCCTCTATCTGGACGGCGCGCGTCTGGGCTACGGACTTATGAGCCGGCAGACGGACGTTACGCTTCAGGATGTGGCAGAGCTCTGCGATGTGTTCTACATCGGCGGCACCAAGGTGGGGGCCCAGATGGGCGAAGCCATCGTGTTTACGAAAAACAACATGCCGGAGCACTTCCTGACCATCGTAAAGCAGCACGGCGCGCTGATGGCCAAGGGCTGGATGCTGGGCGTGCAGTTTGACACATTATTTACCAATGGCCTGTACTTCGACATCGGCCGCTACGCCATCGGCCTTGCGGAGAAGCTGAAGGAAGGATTTGCGGCGAGAGGCTATCAGTTTATGATCGACTCCCCCACCAACCAGCAGTTCATCATCCTGGACAACGGGGAGAAGGACCGGCTGATGAAGCGGGTGCTGTTTGAAGAGTGGGAGAAGATGGATGAGGACCATACGGCGGTGCGGTTTGCCGTCAGCTGGTCCACGAAGGAATCGGACATTGATGAGCTGTTCCGGATTATCGATGAGGAGAAAAAGTTATGAAGATTTCGGGAATCAAAGCGGTTTATTTCAGCGCAGTAGGAAATACCAGAAAAGTTGTGGAAGCAATTGCCATCATGCTCTCCGATGAGCTGGGCGCGGCGGTGGAGACGGTGGATTTCACCCTGCCGGACGCGAGAAAGAGCGAGAGAACCTTCGGACCGGAAGATCTGGTAATCTTCGGAACGCCCACCTATGCGGGAAGAGTTCCCAACAAGGTGCTGCCCTTTGTGCAGACCCTGTTCCACGGAGAGAATACCCCTGCCGTTTCGGTGGTTACCTTCGGCAACCGGA
>Ga0310695_10001767_pt1 | contig 48877 bp, 40 predicted proteins | sample RumenRJG_04DNA_FD_203882 | JGI IMG/M metagenome (GOLD analysis project Ga0310695, IMG submission 203882) | Bovine rumen microbial communities from Lethbridge, Alberta, Canada - RJG_04 (v2) (version 2) | ecosystem: Host-associated > Mammals > Digestive system > Stomach > Rumen | place: Canada... | reverse complement strand
CGTCATTGATTACCTGAACATAAAGGTTCTTGTTGCTGCGAGTTACTGTCATGCGGGGGCGCTCAGCCGTTCCGTAAACAGTCTTGCGGATGTGAACCTTTCTGTGAAGGCGCTTTCTATCTTTGTCGTTAAGTTTTCTAATCATGTCGCCCGTCCTTATTTAACGCCAGTCTTACCGACTTTGCGTCTAATAACTTCAGTAGAATAGCGGATTCCCTTTCCTTTGTAAGGCTCAGGAAGGCGCAACTTGCGGATTTGGGCGCAGAATTCGCCGATTTGCTGCTTGTTGATTCCAGAAACGTCGATTTTTCCAGAAGGATCGGCAGCTACCGTGATTCCTTCGGGAATTACGGCGATAAAATCGTTTGAGTAGCCCAAGTTCATTACAAGTTCCTTGCCCTTGACTTCGGCGCGGAAACCTACTCCGTTAATAACCAAAGACTTTGTAAAGCCGTTTGTCACTCCCTTTACCATATCGTTGATAAGGGCGCGGTACAAACCGTGGTCGGCGTTGGCCTGGCGGCTTGAGTTAAGCGTCTTTACAGTAATCTCATTGTTTTCAAAGGCAACTTCAACATTCTTGCTGAACTTCTGCTTAAGTTCGCCTTTAGCTCCCTTTACAGAAATCTCGTTGTCCTTAATCGCAACCGTTACACCGGCGGGAACGGCAACAGGAAGCTTTCCAATCTTAGACATCTTCTTCCTCCTATTACCAAACTTTGCAGACTAATTCGCCGCCGACCATCTTTTCCGAAGCCTTTTTACCAGTGGTAACGCCGGCAGATGTCGAAACGATTACTGAACCGTATCCATTGCGGACGCGGGGCAGATCTTTATAACCTGAATAAACACGGCGGCCAGGAGTTGAAATCTTTTCAATTCCATGAATAACCGGTTCATTCTTGTCATCGTACTTGAGGAAGATGCGAATTGTGTTCTTTCCGTCTTCCTGAATCTTCTTGAAGTTCTTGATGTATCCTTCAGTCTTAAGGATCTTAACAATTTCCAACTTCAACTTTGACGCCGGGATATCCACTTTCTCGTGGCGGGCCATCACCGCATTGCGGATTTTTGTAAGCATATCTGCTACTGGATCTGATGCGCTCATATTACTTCTCCTACCACTACCAACTTGACTTTGTTACGCCGGGTAACAAACCTTCACTAGCATACTTGCGGAAGCAAAGACGGCACATCTTGAACTTGCGGAGATATCCTCTGGGGCGTCCGCAGAGCTGGCACCTGTTGTACTGACGAGTCGAGTACTTAGGAGCGCGCTTTGCTTTGATAATCATCGATTTTTTAGCCATGACTTCCTCGTTTACTTTCTAAAGGGCATATTGAACTTGTTGAGCAAAGCGCGGGCCTCGCTGTCAGTTCTTGCGCTTGTTACGATAGTGATATTCATACCCGCAATCTTAGTGATCTTGTCAAAGTCGATTTCGGGGAAAATAATCTGCTCCGTAATTCCAAGAGAGAAATTTCCGTGACCGTCAAAGCCAGTCGCCTTGATGCCGCGGAAGTCCTTAACGCGCGGAAGGGCAACATTGATCAAGCGGTCCAAAAATTCATACATAATTGTTCCGCGCAATGTTACCATAGCGCCGATTTCTGCGCCCTCACGAAGTTTGAAGTTGGCAATCGATTTTTTTGCCTTTGTCTTGACCGCTTTCTGACCTGTGATTTGTGTCAAGTCAGCAACTGCGGCATCAAGAAGTTTCTTATTTCCGAGAGCTTCGCCAACGCCCATGCTCACTACGATTTTTTTGATCGCAGGGATCTGCATGGGTGATGTATATCCCAACTCCTTAAAGAGTTCGGGAGCGATAGTGTCTTTATAGACTTTCTTAAGCCGGGGTACGTAATTAGCCATTATAGCGTTTCTCCACATTTGCGGCAGACGCGAATTTTCTTGTCTCCGTCAAGCTTATAACCAATTTTTACAGGACGATTGCATTTCTTGCAAACGATGCCTACATTTGAAATATGAATAGGCGCTTCAACCTCAGCGATGCCGCCGGCATCCTGTTGGCTGCGTCTCTTCATAGCCTTCTTTACAAAATTAACGCCAGAAACGATTACTGAATCCTTTTTTGTAAGAACGCGGACAACCTTTCCTTGCTTGCCCTTGTCCTTTCCTGCAAGGACTTGTACTGTATCGTCTTTGTGAATCTTGAACTTCTTAACCATACCTACACTCCTTACAGAACTTCCGGAGCCAACGAAATGATCTTCATGTAATCTTTGTCACGAAGTTCGCGGGCTACAGGTCCAAAAATACGCTTTCCAACGGGGTTCTTGGAATCGTCTACGATTACGCAGGCGTTGTCGTCAAAACGGATGTATGTTCCGTCGGGGCGGCGGTATTCCTTAGCTTGGCGGACGATAACCGCCTTTTTGATAGAACCCTTTTTAATTGTTGATGTAGGAATGGCTTCTTTGATGGCCACTACTACGATGTCGCCGATACCAGCATAGCGGCGGTGTGTTCCGCCGAGCACCTTGATGCACTGGGCAATCTTGGCGCCGGAGTTGTCGGCTACTGTCATGCATGACTGCATCTGAATCATAATCTTAACTCCTTACTTTGCTCGTTCAACGATTGTTTCCAAGCGCCAGCGCTTGTCTTTGCTCAAGGGGCGGCTTTCAACAATTTTGACTTTATCACCAATGTGAGCCTCATTCTTTTCATCATGAGCCTTGCACTTCTTGGTTCTCAAAACATATTTTTTGTAAAGAGGATCCATACGCTTTGTAGAAATTGAAACGACGATGGTTTTGTCCATCTTATCGCTTGTAACAAGTCCTACATAAGAGCGCTTGGCGCTTTTTACAGCTTTCTTTTCTTCTGCCATGGGTCAACTCCTACTTTTTGCCTTCAGAGCCTTCAGCCTTTTGAGCCGCGGCTTTCTGAGTGATGAACGTATTCAAGCGGGCGATTTCGCGGCGCATGTTGCGTTTTTCCATCGGATTGTCTACATGAGAAACAATCATCTTGAATCTCAATTCCATGTATTTCTGCTTAAGCTCGTCACGGCGGGCAACCAATTCGGCATAAGACAGTTCTTTGTCAGTATTCTTTTTCTTTGAATCAGCCATCTTATTCCTCCGTTACGCGTGTGTGGGCCTAAAAGCAATCTTTGTCAAAACCGGCAATTTGGCGCTGGCCAAGCGCAAAGCTTGTTCGGCCAACTTAATGTCAACTCCGCCAATTTCAAACAAAATCATTCCGGGCTTAAGGTTGGCAGCCCAGAATTCAGGGGCGCCCTTACCCTTACCCATGCGGACTTCGGCCGGCTTCTTAGAAATCGGCTTATCCGGGAATACACGAATCCAAATATTGCCTTTGCGGTCAAGCTTGCGGCTGATGGCAACACGACAGGCTTCGATAACACGAGCGTTAAGCCAAGCCGGCTCCATGGCAACCAAAGCGATTTCGCCAAAGTCAATATGATTGTCGCGGGTAGCAAAACCGTGCTGCTTTCCGCGCTGCACCTTGCGGTGCATTACTCTTTTTGGTGCGAGAGGCATCGTTTAACTCCTTGCCTTTGCGACAGTATCTTTTGTCTGCTTTTCAGACTCAGACTTATCAGAAGAACGCTGAGGACGGTCGCGTCTTGGCTTTCTTACCATCTGACCTGCATCTTCATTCTGCTCGTGACCATAGTTCATTCCGTTGTAAACCCAAACCTTGATGCCGATCTTTCCGTATGTTGTAAGGGCTTCGAACGTGCCATAGTCAATGTCAGCGCGAAGAGTGTGAAGAGGAACGCGTCCTTCCTTGTGTTCCTCTGTCCTTTTCATTTCAGCTCCGCCGAGACGTCCGGCCAAGCGAATCTTAATTCCCTGGGCTCCGGCGCGCATGGCGTTGGAGGCTGACTGCTTAAGAGCTTTGCGGAACGAGCCGCGGCCCATAAGCTGGCGTCCGATATTCTGGGCAATCAAAGAAGCGTTCAAATCGCCGCGTTTAATTTCTTTAATCTTGATCTGAACTTTCTTTGTAAGCTGCTTTTGAATGTCAGCGCTGATTTTTTCAATTGTAGCTCCCTTTACGCCGATGATAACACCGGGACGAGCAGTGTGAATTACGATAGTAACACGCTGCGGGTGGCGCACAATTTCTATTTCGGCGATGTCCGCGCCCTTGCATTCAGGAAGGTCTCCAACCAACTTTCTGATCTTAAAATCTTCCAAAACCAAGTCTGCGTATTCGCGAGGATCCGCATACCAACGGGACTGCCATGTTTTGTTTACGCCCAAGCGCAAACCAATCGGATTAACTTTCTGACCCACTTTTTATTCCCCCGCCTTTTCAGCAACTGTGACGGTAATATGACACATGCGCTTGAGCAACTGATCGGCTCTTCCGCGAGCGCGGCACCAAATTCTCTTGAGTCTGGGACCTTCGTCTACGCGAATTTCTTTTACATAGAGCATGTCTTCATCCAACTTGTCGTTAGCAACAAGCGCGTTGGCCATGGCAGACTTGAGAGTCTTGCCGATGAGCTTGGCGCCTTTCTGCGGCATGTTTTCAAGAACAGCCACGGCTTTTGAACAAGGCATTCTGGAAATTGCGTGAGCTACAGGGCGAACCTTTGTAGGAGACGCAATAAGGAATTTTGTAGTGGCTACATAGCCTTTAGTTTCTGCCATAATATCCACCTTTATTTGTCCGCCTTAGCGGCTGTCTTATCAGTTCCGCCATGTCCGCGGAATACACGTGTAGGAGCAAACTCGCCAAGCTTGTGGCCGACGAGGTTTTCCGTGATGTATACCGGAATCCATGACTTTCCGTTGTGAACAGAAATGGTGTTTCCAACCATTTCAGGAATAATTGTGGAGCAGCGAGAATATGTTTTAACCATCTTCTTGTCAGCGGCTCCGGACTTATTCATTTCGATAATCTTTTTGTAGAGCGATTTTTCAACAAAAGGCCCTTTTTTAACAGATCTTGACACAGTTAACTCCTAGCCTATTTCTTGCGACGTGAAATAATAAAATTGCTCGACGTCTTGCGCTTGTTGCGAGTTTTGTAACCCTTACAAGGCTGACCCCACGGAGTAACCGGATTGCGTCCCTTACCTGCGCCTTCACCACCACCAAGCGGGTGATCTACAGGGTTCATCGCCATACCGCGAACAGTAGGACGAACGCCCATCCAGCGACGATGTCCGGCTTTTCCAAGCTGAACGTTCATATGGTCTTCATTGCCTACAACGCCAATTGTCGCATAGCATCTGGCGTGAACTTTGCGCAATTCGCTTGAAGGAAGGCGGATTACAACATAGTCGCCTTCTTTGGCGGCGATTTGGGCTGAAGCTCCGGCAGAGCGGGCAAGCTGTCCGCCGCGGCCAAGGTTCAACTCAATGTTGTGAATTGTAAAGCCTACCGGAATCTCGCCAAGCGGCAAAGCGTTTCCAACTGTAGGAGCGGCGTTTTCGCCGGCCATAATCTTCATTCCAACGGTAAGACCTTTGGGCGCGATGATATAGCGCTTGTCTCCGTCGGCGTAATAAATCAAAGCGATGTTGGCGCTGCGGTTGGGATCATATTCAATTGAATGAACAGTTCCCGGAATTCCGTGCTTGTTTCGCTTGAAATCAATTATGCGGTACTTCTGCTTGTGACCGCCGCCCTGGTGGCGCACTGAAATGCGTCCGCCAGCGCCGCGTCCGCCGTGGGAAGCTTTGCCTGAAGTCAATTTCTTTTCGGGTTTGTCGGCTGTCAGGTCGTCCCTGCGGAGGTCAACACGTCCGCGAGTACCAGGTGTAATTGGCTTAAATACTTTAAGAGCCATCTGATTCCCCTTAGTTATCTATTGCTCTATTCGAACAACTTAATTGTTTCACCATCGGCAACGCGCACGATGGCCTTCTTGTAGCTAGATGTCATGCCCTTGCTTCCGCGAAGGCGCTTTACTTTTCCGGCTACGTTGATTGTCGTGCAAGAAAGAACTTTTACATTGAAAAGCTTTCTTACGGCTTCCTTAATCTGAATCTTGCTAGCGTCCGGGCGAACGATGAAAACATACTTGTTCTCTTCGCGAAGGGCGTTGGCTTTTTCAGTGATTACCGGCTCAATAAGAATGTCTGTGAATTCCATAATTATTCAGCCTCCTTTTTATCCGCATAAAAGTCGCTAAGATTCTTGGCGGCACTTTCAAGCAAGATTACCTTGCGGCCGTAGTACAAATCATGCGCTCTGAGGCGGTTGTATGAAAGGAAATGCACATTGTAAAGGTTGCGTCCAGCCTGCTTGATCTTGGCGTCGTCATCCTTAAGGATGATTACCGTGCGCTCGTCCTTGGCAAACTTGTCAAGAATCTTAACCAAGTCTTTTGTCTTTCCGCTTTCTACAGTGAAGTCCTCAACAACAGTAAGTCTGTCGCTCTGAGCCTGCATGCTCAAGATAGACTTCATTGCAAGGCGCTTTTCCTTTTTGGGAAGAGAGTAGCTAAAGTCTCTGGGTTTGGGTCCAAAGATAGTTCCTCCGCCAACCGTAATCGGAGACTTTTTGTCACCGCGGCGAGCGTTTCCTGTTCCCTTCTGTTTATACGGCTTTTTGTTAGATCCGTGCACTTCGGCGCGAGTCTTTGTGCAAGCCGTTCCAACACGCTTGTTTGCTAATTCGTTTGTGATGGCGTAGTAAATAACATCTTCATTTACCGGAAGGCCGAATACTTTATCGTCGAGTGTAATTGTACGCAGCTCTTTTCCATCGGTTGAATAGACTTTCTTTTCCATAAATCTTTTCCTCCGCCTTATTTCTTAACCGCGGACTTGACGATCAGCGTGCAGTTTTTATTCCCGGGGACGGCCCCGCGAACCATGATAACCTTCAATTCTGGATCGATTTTAACGATGCGAAGGTTTTGTACCGTAACGCGCTCTGTACCCATGCGTCCAGGCAACTTGATGTTTTTGAAGCTGTGGCCAGGAGTTGTACACTCGCCTGTTCCACCCGGCTCACGATGGAATTTAGAACCGTGAGTGGCGCGGCCTCCATGGAAGCCCCATCTCTTCATTACACCCTGAAAGCCCTTTCCTTTGGAAGTGGCTGTAACGTCAAGAAAGCGAGTCTTTTCAAAAAGCTCGACGCCGATTTGGTCGCCAATCTTAACTTCGCCTTCAAAATCGCGGAACTCTTTCAATGTTCTTTTGGGAGTAACGTTCTCTGTAAACTGTCCGGCATACGGCTTGCTGACCTTTGACGGCTTTAAATCATCAAGGCCAAGAACAACGGCGTCGTATCCGCAGTTTTCCTTTTTCTTTGTGGCAACGACTGTGTTAGGCTCAACGCGGATCACGGTTACTGGTGTCAGATTTCCGCTTTCGTCGAATACCTGGGTCATGCCCACTTTTTTTGCAATCAGACCTTTCATCTGAAATCTCCTATAGGTCGCCATCCCGGATCCACGGGACCGTGCCTTTTAATTCCAACAAGCGCAGTCGGCTTTAGCCTTCAACGCTTATTGTTTAATTTCTACATCTACACCGGCTGGCAGTTCAAGCTTCATCAAAGAATCCATTACATCTGAAGAAGGATTCAAAATGTCAATAAGGCGTTTGTGCGTGCGCATTTCAAACTGCTCGCGTGACTTCTTGTTTACGTGAGGTGAACGAAGCACGGTAAACTTATTGATTCTTGTAGGAAGCGGAACAGGTCCTGCAACCTTGGCGCCCGCTTTCTGAACTGTTTGCACGATGGCTTTAGCGCTTTGATCGATCAGCTCAACGTCGAACGCTCTGAGTCTGACACGAATCTTACCATTAGCCATGATTCCTCCAAAAAATACATTTAAGAACAGGGCCAAAAGGCCCCGTTCTTAAATTACAAGTAACTACTCGATGATCTTTGTAACCTGACCAGAAGCGATTGTGCGTCCACCTTCGCGGATGGCGAGGCGAAGGCCTTCGTCCATGGCTACAGGGTGAATCAATTCGCCAGTGATCTTTGTGTTGTCGCCAGGGTTAACCATTTCTACGCCGGCATCCAAGTTTACTGTACCTGTGATGTCTGTTGTGCGGAAATAGAACTGAGGGCGATATCCAGAGAAGAACGGCTTTGCGCGTCCGCCTTCTTCGGCTGTCAATACGTAGATCTGAGCTTCGAACTTTGTGTGCGGGTGGATTGAACCCGGCTTTGCAAGAACCTGACCGCGAACAACGTCTTTCTTTTCGATACCGCGGAGAAGGATACCAACGTTGTCACCCGGAATGCCCTGGTCCAAAGTCTTCTGGAACATTTCGATGCCAGTAACTGTAGAGGCCTGTGTCGGGCGGATACCAACCAATTCTACGGGGTCGTTCAAGTTAACTACGCCGCGCTCAACGCGTCCTGTAACTACAGTTCCGCGTCCAGAGATTGTGAAGATGTCTTCGATCGGCATCAAGAAGGGCTTGGCTTCGTCGCGAACCGGATCGTCGAACCATGTGTCCATGGCTGTGAGCAATTCTTCGATGCACTTTGTATTTTCGGGGTTCTCAGACTCGTTCAAAGCCTTGAAAGCAGATCCAGTGATAATCGGAGTGTCTCCAGAGAATCCGTACTTTTCGAGAGTTTCCTGAACGTCAGCGATGCAGAGCTCGAGCATGTCGGGATCAGCGATGTCGGCCTTGTTCAAGAATACGATGATCTTGGGAACGCCTACCTGGCGAGCGAGCAAAAGGTGCTCTTTTGTCTGGGGCATAACGCCGTCTGTGCCGGCTACTACGAGGATGGCTCCATCCATCTGAGCGGCTCCAGTAATCATGTTCTTGATGTAGTCAGCGTGGCCCGGGCAGTCGATGTGAGCGTAGTGGCGCTTGTCTGACTGATACTCAAGGTGGCGGGTATTGATTGTAATACCGCGCTCTTTCTCTTCCGGAGCGTTGTCGATTTCATCATACTTGAGAGCGTGGTCACCGTACTTTTTAGCGCAGTACGTTGTGATAGCCGCTGACAATGTAGTCTTACCATGGTCTACGTGACCAATAGTACCAACGTTCATGTGAGGTTTGGTTCTTTCGAACTTCTCCTTTGCCATGTTTTTCTCCTTGCCGGCAACCTTTTATTGCCGACATCTTAAAAATATTTTATGTGCTGCGCTTTAAACCAGAACCCTCGCGCTTTCGAAGAAAGAACTCGGATTCGCATACACATCTTTTTTATGCGACTGTTTGGTGAACGTTAATGACGGTAAAAGAAATAATTTCTAACATAACGCTCCATAATTTCGGAACATTTATGGCCGACACCACCTGTTCATTGCCGTCGCTGGCAACCGGTTTGGCGCTCTGAGCCGCGGGCGCTTTTCTGAAAGAAAAGCCGCCGCAGAAATCCCCGTATGGAAGTTCTATTGCCTTGTTGACAACAAGGCATTCCACCCAAGAACCGCGAAACCTGAAAGCGTTTTGCCGCTAACTTTACGGTTCCGCCGGAATTGTAAATTCCGCCTGACTCTCAAAGAACCAAAGATAGGTTTAAGAAATATATAGGATTTTGACAGTTTGGTCAATAGGAAACAAAAGTTTTTTAATTATTTTTTGCCAAAAAAATCGCCCGAAAAACGGGCGATTTTTGGCCGGAAAACTACCAGCGATAGTGGGCGAAAGCCTTGTTGGCTTCGGCCATCTTGTGGGTGTCTTCCTTTTTCTTGTAGGCAGAACCAGTGTTGTTAAAAGCGTCCAAAAGCTCGGCGCTGAGAGTGTCGGCCATTCCGTGACCATTGCGGTTGCGGGCTGCGTCGATGATCCATCTCATGGCAAGGGCTTCTTTGCGTGTGTCGCGAATTTCAACCGGTACCTGGTATGTCGCGCCGCCTACACGGCGTGATTTAACTTCTACTTGGGGCTTAACGTTCTCAAGAGCCTTAAGGAACACTTCCAAAGGATCCTTTTCGGTCTTGGCCTTAAGCTTGTCCATCGCTTCGTAAACGATGCGAGTGCAGATGTCCTTTTTTCCGTCCAACATCATGCGAGTAACGAATTTTGAAACAACTTGGCTGTTGTATCGTGAATCCGGCACAATCGGGCGGTTGACAGATTTCTTATGTCTTCCCATACTAGTCCTCCATTATGCCTTAGGTCTTTTGGCGCCGTACTTTGAGCGGCCGCGCTTGCGTCCGTCAACGCCAAGAGTGTCTTTTGTTCCGCGAATAATGTGATAGCGAACGCCAGGAAGGTCCTTTACGCGGCCGCCGCGGATCAATACTACTGAGTGCTCCTGCAAGTTGTGTCCGATTCCAGGAATGTAAGCTGTAACTTCGATTCCGTTGCTCAAGCGAACACGGGCTACCTTGCGGAGAGCCGAATTCGGTTTTTTGGGAGTTACCGTCATAACGCGCGTGCAAACGCCGCGTTTCTGCGGACAAGACTCAAGCGCGGGGGATTTGGTCCTGTTGGCAGCGGTTTTGCGTCCCTTTTTAATCAATTGGTTAATTGTAGGCATCTAAAAATGTCTCCTTTATAAATTGCCGGGCAGCACCCCCGGTTAAATTCATTTATAGCGGTAACGGCTACTTTACCAAAATCTCGCGATTTCGTCAAGCGCTTGCCGACCCGCCCGCGAGTTTTCGCAATTCGCGAAAACTCGTCACGCTGCCCAAAAGCTTCGCTTTTGGGCAGTCGTATTAGTCTTGGTCGTCGTTGTCAAAGCTGGCTGTAGCGGCTTCCTTTTCGCGCTCGGCCTCGGCTTCGGCAAGCTCCTTTTCGATTCGGCGCTTTTCGATGATTTCGTTCATCTGGATGTCCAAGTCCTGGTCGCTAGAGTCGTAAACCTTCACGCCCTTGTAATTCCTGATGCCGGTTCCGGCCGGAATCATATGGCCAATGGCTACGTTTTCCTTTACGCCGCGGAGAGGATCCACTGAACCAGAAATGGCGGCGTTGGTAAGAACCTTTGTAGTCTCCTGGAACGAAGCCGCGGAGATGAAAGAATCTACGTTCAACGAAGCCTTTGTGATTCCCTGGAACATCGGGCGGCCTACAGCCGGCTGTCCGCCTTCGGCGATAACGCGGGCGTTTTCTTCGCGGAAGCGGTACTTGTCAACCTGCTGGCCAAAGATAAAGCGGGTGTCGCCAACGGCAACAATCTCAACCTTGCGCAACATTTGGCGCACGATGATTCCGATGTGCTTGTCGTTGATGCTTACGCCCTGGGCGCGGTAAACCTGCTGGATTTCGTCCATCAAGTAATTCTGCAAAGCGTTCTCGCCCTTGATCGCAAGAATCTCGTGAGGGCTGGGCTGTCCGTCGCAAAGCGGCTCGCCGGCCTCAACTTTGTCTCCGTCGCGAACAAGCATTCGCTTAGAGATTGGAACAAGATGCTCGTATACGCGTCCGTACTTGTCTTCTACGGCGATTACGCGCTTGCCTTTCTTAAGATCCTTGAATTTAACCGTTCCTGAAATCTGCGACAAAACGCTGGGGCTGACAGACTTGCGGGCTTCGAACAACTCAGATACGCGCGGAAGACCGCCGGTGATGTCGTTTGACTTTTGGGCGGCCTTTGGCATTTTGGCCAAAACAACGCCCGCGCTAACCTTTTGCTTGTCGTCAACGCTAAGAATGGCGCCGGCCGGCAAGTAGTAGCTTCCAAGCTCGTTTCCGTCTTCGTCGGTGATGTGAATGCGCGGCTGGCGCTCGTCAAGGTGCAAGTCGCTGATGATGCGCTCTGTAACGCCCGACTGCTCGTCAACGTGCGATTCAACTGTTGAATCGTCAATGTCCTCAAAGTGAATGTAACCGTCGTTTTCGGCGATGATCGGCTCTGAGTAAGCGTCAAGCAAAGTTCCGATAACCGCGTCTTTGGCGACGATCTGGCCTTCCTTAACAGAGATGATTGAGCCGTTGGCAATTTCCTGCTTTTGCTCGTTTCCGATAAGGTAAAGCACCTTGTCCTTAATAAGGATGATTCCGTTTTCTTTAGCGGCAAGGTCGCCGTTCTTAGAGTTGAACAAAACAGTTCCCTTAAGAACGCGGTCGCCGTCTTTAACGGCAAGCTTTCCGTCTTTTGTCTCAACGCTGTCGATAATGCGAGTGACAAGCATCTTGCCCTTACGAGTGAACAAGCGGCCTTCTTTTGTCTGAACGCTGGTTCCTTCGATCTTGTCGATGATGGCCGGGAACTTGAGGACAATGTTGTTGTCCTGAGTTACCTTAGACGCGGCGCCGCCAGCGTGGAAGGTTCGGAGGGTAAGCTGTGTACCCGGCTGACCGATTGACTGGGCGGCAACGATTCCGACCGCTTCGCCGATCTCTACAACCTTGTTGCGGGCCAAGTTCTTTCCGTAGCACTTAACGCAAACGCCGTGCTTGGCTTCGCAAGTAAGAACGGTGCGGAGCTTAACCTTTTCAACGCCGGCTTCCTCGATTTTCTTGGCCAAGTTTTCGTCGATGTAAGAGTTAACGTCGCAAAGAACTTCGCCAGTAATCGGGTGAACGACGCGCTCGATTGTAAAGTGGCCTTCGATTCGGTCGGCCAAGTGCTCGATGATGTCGTCGCCGTCTTTGATGGCCGCGTAATCGATTCCGTTAATAGTGCCGCAATCGTCTTCGTTGATGACAACGTCTTGGGCAACGTCAACCAAGCGGCGGGTCATGTAACCGGCGTCGGCTGTCTTAAGAGCGGTGTCCGACAAACCTTTGCGGGCGCCGTTTGTTGAAATGAAGTATTCGATAACCGAAAGGCCTTCATAGAAGTTGGAGCGTACGGGCAATTCAATGATGTCTCCGTTAGGCTTAGCCATCAAGCCGCGCATCGCCGCAAGCTGAGAAATCTGCTTTTTGGAACCGCGGGCGCCGGATGTGGCCATCATGTAAATTGTGTTAAAGCCGTCTTTGTCTTTTTCCAACTGGGCGTACATTACGTCTGTGAGCTTTTCGTTTGTGCGCTGCCAAATGTCGGTTACTTTGTTGTAACGCTCGTCTTCAGTAATGCGTCCGTCAGCGTACTGGCGAACGATTTCTTCTACTTCTTTGTTGGCCTTGGCAACCATTTCTTTCTTTTCTTTGGGAACGAGGATGTCGTCCATAGAAAGAGTGGCGCCGTAGAAAGTGGCGTTCTTGTAGCCGACAGCCTTGATGGCGTCAAGCATTTGAATTGTAAGCCAAGAGCCCTTGTCGTGGTAAACTTTCTCGATCATGCTCTTAAGCTTTTTGTCGCCGTACTGCTCGTTGACGTAGTTGACTTCGTCGGGCATAGCCTCGTTAAAGGCCAAGGTTCCGGCTGTCGTCTCGATTAAGTCGCCCTTCTTGAATTCTCCCTCTTTGAAAGAATCCTTGGGAGCGGGAACTTTAATCTTTGCCTGCCATTCGATGTTTCCGCACTCGGCGGCCATGCGAACTTCGTCTGAAGAAGAGAAGCGCTTTCCTTCTCCCTTGGCATGGGGTTTTACGGAAGTCATATAGTAGATTCCCAATACCATGTCCTGAGAAGGATATACGATTGTTCCGCCGTTGGCCGGGTCAAGCAAGTTGCGGGCGCTGAGCATCAATGTCCAGCATTCCATTTGCGCGGCTTGCGTAAGCGGAACGTGGATGGCCATCTGGTCGCCGTCAAAGTCAGCGTTAAAGGCTTTACAAGCCAAGGGGTGCAACCTAAGAGCCTTGCCTTCTACCAATACAGGTTCGAAGGCTTGGATTCCCAAACGGTGCAATGTAGGAGCGCGGTTCAACAAAACCGGGTGCTCGCTTACAACTTCGTCAAGAACGGCGAAGACTTCGGGAGCTTCCTGCTCAACGTAAAGCTTGGCCTTCTTAAGGTTAAAGGCGACTCCCTTGTCCATCAATTTTTTCATAATGAAGGGCTTGAACAATTCAAGCGCCATCTTTGTCGGAAGTCCGCACTGCCAAAGCTTGAGTTCCGGACCGACAACGATTACAGAGCGTCCTGAATAGTCTACGCGCTTACCCAGCAAGTTCTGGCGGAAGCGGCCCTGCTTTCCTTTGATCATGTCGCTGATTGACTTAAGCGGTCTGTTTGAGGCGCCCTTGATTGAGCGGCCCTTTCTTCTTGAGTTGTCGAACAATGAGTCAACCGCTTCCTGCAACATTCGCTTTTCGTTGCGGATGATGATGTCAGGCGCGTTGAGGGCAAGCAATCTCTTAAGGCGGTTGTTGCGGTTGATAACGCGGCGGTACAAATCGTTAAGGTCGGATGTGGCGAATCGTCCTCCGTCAAGCTGAACCATCGGGCGCAACTCAGGCGGCATTACAGGAACTACGTCCAAAATCATCCAAGACGCTTTGTTTCCGGACGATCGGAAATTTTCTACGATTTCGATGCGGCTAAGAAGATGCTTGTCGCTCTTGGCGCCTTTTTCGATCATCTTGGCGCGAAGTTCCGCGGCCAAGGCGTCAAGGTCCAAGCCTTCAAGCAAAGTCTTAATCGCTTCCGCTCCCATGCCGGCTGTAAAGGCCTGGCCGTAGCGTTCCTGGGCTTCGCGATATTCATCCTCGCTCAAGAGCTGCATCTTTTTAAGGTCAGTCTCGCCCGGATCGATTACGATATATTTTTCGTAATACAAAACGCTCTTCAAAGAGCCAACCGGCAAGTCCAAAAGTTTTCCCATGCGGCTGGGAACCGAGCGGTAATACCAAATGTGGCTTACCGGCGCGGCCAACTCGATGTGGCCTGTGCGTTCGCGGCGAACCTTAAAGTGAGTTACTTCTACTCCGCAGCGGTCGCAAATTACGCCCTTGTAGCGGATTGACTTGAACTTTCCGCAATAGCATTCCCATTCCTTTGTGGTTCCGAAAATGCGTTCGCAGAAAAGTCCGTCGCGCTCAGGACGCAAAGTGCGGTAGCCGATTGTCTCGGCCTTTTTTACTTCGCCGTAAGACCAAGCGCGGATCGTGTCCGGCGAGGCCAATTTTATTTTAATACTGTCAAAATCTTCGATATCGCGCATTATTCATCTCCCTTGTCAAAGCCGCTAGAAGCTTTGTCAATCAATTCCTGATCGCGTTCGGTAAGGGCGATTTGCTTACCCTTAGCGTCGTAAATCGTAAAGTCAAGAGCCAAGCCGCGCAATTCCTGAACCAATACGTTGAATGATTCCGGAACTCCAGCGGGAGTTGAAGGCTCGCCTTTTACAATCGACTCGTAAACCTTTGAGCGGCCGTTCATGTCGTCGGACTTGATTGTCATCATTTCCTGCAACGTGTTGGCGGCGCCATAAGCTTCGAGCGCCCAAACTTCCATTTCTCCAAGGCGCTGGCCGCCGAACTGGGCTTTTCCTCCCAACGGCTGCTGAGTGACCAAAGAGTAAGGTCCTGTTGAGCGGGCGTGCATCTTGTCGTCGACCAAGTGGTGCAACTTCATGTAGTAGATGACGCCTACAAAAATCGGGTTAACGAAAGGTTCGCCAGTGCGGCCGTCGCGAACGATTTGCTTACAATCTTTTGAAAGGCCGGCTTCCTCAAGCTTTTTGGCGATCTGCTCTTGGCTGGGCGACTGGAATACCGGCGACTCAAAGAATTGGTTCAAGTACTTTCCGGCGATTCCAAGCTCAGATTCCATGATCTGTCCGATGTTCATACGAGAAGGAACGCCCAAGGGGTTCAAGCAAACGTCAAGCGGAGTTCCGTCCTCCAAGTAGGGCATATCTTCTTCGGGCAAGATGCGCGAAACGACACCCTTGTTTCCGTGGCGTCCGGCCATCTTGTCGCCTTCGCGGAGCTTTCTCTTGTTGGCGATCATTACTTTTACAACCTGGTCAACGCCTGGGTTCAAGTCGTCGCCTTCGCTTCTCTTAAGGCGCTGAATGTCGATTACAACGCCCTCAACTCCGTGCGGAACGCGCAAAGACGTGTCGCGAACTTCCTTGGCCTTTTCGCCAAAGATTGAGTTGAGCAATTTGAATTCAGGAGTCGTCTCGGCTTCGCTCTTGGGAGTTACTTTTCCTACCAAGATGTCGCCGCTCTTAACCTTGGCGCCGATGCGGATGATTCCTTCCGCGTCCAAGTTGTCAAGATTCTTTTCGGCTGTGTTGGGAACGTCGCGCGTGATCTTTTCGGGACCAAGCTTTGTCTCGCGGATTTCTGTTGAGAATTCCTTGATGTGGATGGAAGTGTACATGTCTTCCTTAACGACGCGCTTGCTGATAAGAACGGCGTCCTCATAGTTGTATCCGTTCCACGGAACGAAGCCTACAAGAATGTTGCGGCCAAGGGCCAACTCGCCGTTGAATGTGGCGGGTCCGTCGGCAAGGACAGAGCCTTCCACAACCTTTTCGCCGACCTCTACAGTCGGGCGCTGGTGGTTGCAAGTGTCGTTGTTGGTGCGCTGGTACTTAAGGAGAACGTAGTTGTCAACCTCGCCGCGCTTTCCGCCTTCCGGCTTAACCGTTACGCATTCGCTTGTAACTTTAACAACTTCGCCGGCGCGCTTGGCCTTAACCAAAACGCCAGAGTCATAGGCGCACTTTTGCTCCATTCCAGTTCCGACGTGCGGAGGCTCGGGGAACAAAAGCGGAACGGCCTGGCGCTGCATGTTGCAGCCCATCAAGGCGCGGTTGGCGTCGTCGTGCTCCAAGAAAGGAATGAGCGCGGCAGAAACAGAAATTACCTGGCGCGGAGAAACGTCCATGTACTGAACGTCTTTGGGAGCGCGTGTTGTATAGTCGCCTCTATGGCGGCAAGAAATCATGTCTGTGGCAAAAGAGCCGTCGCTCTTCATGCCTTCGCTTACCTGACCGATGTAGTACTTGTCTTCGTCCATGGCGGAAAGGTATTCAACTTTCTTTGTGGCCTTTCCGTTTTCGATCTTGCGGTAAGGAGCTTCAAGGAAGCCGTAGTCGTTTACGCGAGTGTAAATGGCCAACGAAACGATCAAACCGATGTTCGGTCCTTCAGGAGTTTCAATCGGGCACATGCGTCCGTAGTGAGAATAGTGAACGTCGCGGACTTCGAATCCGGCGCGGTCGCGTGAAAGTCCTCCCGGTCCCAAAGCGTTCAAGCGGCGCTTGTGAGTAAGCTCGGCAAGCGGGTTGATCTGGTCCATGAACTGAGAGAGCTGTGAAGAGCCAAAGAATTCCTTAATGGCCGCGATGATCGGCTTTGAAGAAATCAAGTCAGACGGCTTTAAGGTTTCGTTTTCCTTGCTGCTCATTCTTTCTTTGGCGATGCGCTCCATTCTTGCAAAGGCAGTCTTGATGTTGTTTGTCATCAATTCGCCGACGGAACGGATGCGGCGGGCGCCCAAGTGGTCGATGTCGTCCTTAGACTCTTCGCCGATGTAAACTTTAATCAAGAACTTCATCGTGTTTGTGATGTCGTCCTTTACCAAAGTCTGCTCCTCCAACGGAGGATTGTAATCAAATTTTTTGTTAAGCTTGTAGCGGCCGACGCGTCCCAAGTCGTAGCGGCGAGAAGTGAAGAACATTGAGTTCAAGTCCTTCTCGGCGTTTTCTACAGTGATAGGCTCGCCGGGCATAAGAACGCTGTAAACGGCGCTAAGGGCTTCTTCTTTTGTCGGCTCGTCAACTTCATTGCCTTCTTTTACGAACTTGATTTCTTCGCGCTCAAAGCAGTTGATGATGATGTCGCTGTCAAGAGAAAGATTTTTTTCTTCCTTGTCGTCGGGGTTCTTGCGAGTGTCAAACTTAATTACTTCGATTTCCTTGATGCCGTTGGCGATCAAGTCGTCGATGTCGTGCGGATGCAAGCGAGTCGCGGCCTTGAAAAGCTTCTTTTCTTCGCCAGACTCAGAATCCTTTATGTAAATGGCCTTTGAAAGAACCTTGCCTACAATCGCCTCGCGGGCGCTGTTGCTGTTCTTTACGTTGACCTTTTCCGTCTGATAGAAAACCTTGATGATGTCTTCGCGGCTTTCAAAACCAAGCGCGCGGAGGAAGATTGTTCCCAAGATTTTTTTCTTGCGGTCAATCTTTGCAAAAATCAATTCTTTTTTCTGGTCAATCTCAAACTCAAGCCAAGATCCGCGGTAAGGAATGATTCGGCTTCCCCATACGCCCTTGTCGTAGTTGAAGATTACGTTCGGAGAGCGGTGAATCTGAGAAACGACTACGCGCTCGGCTCCATTGATGACGAACGTTCCGCGGTCAGTCATAAGCGGAATGTCGCCCATATATATTTCTCTTTGAAGAATGGCGCCAGTGTCCTTAAACGTAAGGTTGATGACGGCCTTTAAAGGAACTGCGTAAGTGAGTCCCTTTTGCTTGCATTCCAATTCAGAAAATTTAATTCCCTCAAAATCAAGCCTGTACTTTTCATAGTCAAGGGTCATGTCGCCGTTGGGGCTTTCGATCGGGAATGTTGACGAGAAGGCTTCCTGCAAACCCTGGTTAAGAAGGGGCTTGCCCTCTTCCAAATTTTTGCGCTGAAGGAAGTATTCATACGACGCTGTTTGAATTTCGATAAGATTCGGGACATCCATTGAAGACTTGATGTCCTTACCATAGTACTGACGGTTGATTGTCCGGCTTTTTGCGAACATTAAGGTCCCCCGTTGTTTTTTGTAAAAGGTCAGAACTTTTTGCTACAAACAGAAACTCTGTTCAGCACAAAAAATCCGCCTGGATAAAACTTGTTTAAAAGAACGAAAACGCTTCCGCAAAAAACGGATGCGTTTTTTGAAAAAGATTGCGGGAATATGGAAGGCGACTCGCGCCTTTCATATTCCCGATAGCAAGAAAAATCGCGAAAGCGATTATTTCTTGCTGGCCTTTCCACCAGCGGCTGTGATGTCGGCAATCCACTTGTCGGCATCGGCCTTGCTCAAGCCCTCTTTGAGAACTTTCGGAGCGCCTTCAACCAAAGCCTTGGCTTCGCCAAGTCCGAGGTTTGTAAGAGCCTTAACGGCCTTGATAACGCCAATCTTCTTGGCGGCGTCGAATGAATCCAAGCTAACAGCGAATTCTGTCTGCTCGTCATCAGCGGCGGCGGCGGCTCCACCAGCGGCGGGACCGGCGGCTACGGCAACAGCGGCTGTTACGCCGAACTTCTCTTCCATAGCCTTTACGAGTTCTGAGGCTTCCAGAACGCTCATTGACGCGATCGCGTCCAAAATCTGATCATTTGTCAAAGCTGCCATATTGTCTTCTCCATAATAGTTAATATTCGCTGCGGAAATCCGCCGCGGCCAAGGCTGTTTCCAAGAAACGCCTTGAACTTTTACCGCAGACAGTCGACAGCTAATGAAGCCTGACTGCGGTTTAATTGCATTTAAGCCTGCGGAGCGGCATCAGCGGCGGGAGCTGCTGGAGCCTCGGCGGCAGGGGCAGCAGGAGCTTCCGCTGCGGGAGCGGCGGCTTCGGCTGCAGGAGCGGGCGCGGCCGCGGGGGCATCGCCTTCCTTAGATTTTTTGTCAACATAAGCCTGCAACGTGGCGGCGAGCTTTTGGGCCGGGCCGTTGATGGCAGACATAAGCATAGCGATAAGCTGCTTCTTTCCGGGAACCTTTGAATAGGCCTCGATCTTGGCAACATCGTAAACTTCTTTGTTGACCAAAGCGCCCTTTACTTTAAGCGCGGGGGCTTCTTTAGCAAAGTCGAACAAAACTTTGGCTGTTTCGTTTGAATCCTCTTTGGCCATGGCGATAGCCGTGGGTCCCTTGAGGTATTCGGCAACGTCCTTAATGTCCATGCCTTCAAACGCGATGCGGGCAAAGTTGTTCTTGATAACTTTAATCGCAGAATTCTTTTCGCGAAGCTTTCCGCGCAAGGCTGTGATCTGCTCTACAGTCAAGCCGCGGTAATCCGCGAAAATGAAGTCGTTGTATTCGCCGAGAGTTTTCTTGGCGGCTTCGATAGCGGCTGTTTTAGCCGGCTGGATTGTCTTTGAACGAACTGCCATTTTTTACTCCTCGTCCTTGTGGTTGATCCAAACGCCAGGGCCCATAGAAGAGCTGATTGAGATTGTGCGGATGTAGTCCGCAGAGGCGTCAGACGGCTTTTTGCGCTCGATTTCGGCGATCAAAGCGTCTACGTTCTGGGCAATCTTGTCAGCGTCCATAGAAACTTTGCCTACGGCGATATGAACAATGCCTGTTTTGTCGGCGCGGTATTCCGTGCGACCCTTCTTAAGCTCGCCAATGGCGGCTGCGATGTCGTTTGTTACAGTTCCAGTCTTGGGGTTGGGCATCAAGCCTTTGCGTCCCAAAACCATACCCAAACGTCCTACATCTTTCATCATGTCGGGAGTGGCTACGGCGATGTCAAAATCAAGCCAGCCGCCCTTTACTTTGTCGATGTACTCAGTTGAACCGGCAAAAGCGGCTCCAGCGTCCAAGGCTTCCTGAACGCGGTCTTCCTTACAGAATACCAAAACCTTCTTTTCGCCTCTAAACTGGTTGGGGAAAACCAAAGTGTCGCGAACTGTGGCGTTCTTGCCCAACTTAAGGTTGATGTGGGCTTCCACTGTTTCGTCGAACTTTGCGAATTTCATGTCCTGAACCATTTTAACGGCTGTCGGAACGTCGTATTTCTTTGTAAGATCGTATTTGGCCGCGGCCGCGCGGTAATTCTTTCCGTGTTTCATTTAGGCCTCCACCTCAACGCCCATGCTGCGAGCGGTTCCGGCTACGATTTTCTTCGCGGCCTCAAGGTCGTTCGCGTTGATGTCGGGCATCTTTGTCTTTGCGATTTCTTCAAGCTGCGCCTTGGTAAGCTTTCCTACCTTGTCGCGGAGCGGATTCGCAGAACCCTTTTCCAACTTGAGAGCCTTCTTGATAAGAACGGCTGCTGGAGGGGTTTTAAGGATGAATGTGTAAGACTTGTCTTTGTAAACAGTAAGAACGACCGGGATGATAAGTCCCTTTTCCATTTTCTTGGTTCTGTCGTTGAATTCCTGTACAAATTTCGGAGCGCTTACACCATGAGGTCCCAAAGCGGGGCCAATCGGCGGGGCCGGTGTCGCAGCGCCAGCAGGGCACTGAAGTTTGATGACAGCGGTTACTTCTTTCTTTGCCATTTTGTGTATCTCCTAAATTGGTATTAGCGGAACGTAGAAGTCCAACGGACGAGCGTTCCTCCCAAAAATGGTCGATTCAACTAGATAGCTTTTTCCACTTGGGTCATGCTTAGCTCGACCGGAGTGGCGCGGCCAAAGATCTGGACATTGACCGTAAGCTTTTCTTTCTCGTCGTCAATGGCGTCAACAGTTCCGCTAAAGTCCTTAAAGGGACCTTCTGTGATTTTGACTGTGTCGCCGATGGCGTACGTCTGCTTGATGCGCGCGGGCCTCTCGCCCTTGATCTCGCCGGAACGCATCAAAATATTTTTAGCTTCGTCGATTGAAATCGGGCGCGGGCGCTCGTTGGGAGCTGTTCCAACAAAGCCGGAAACGCCTTGAATATGACGAATTTTGTTGCAAGTTTCTTTCCAACCCAAATCGGGCAAATCGAGCTCGGCCATGATGTATCCGGGCAGAATCTTGTTTTTGCGGGACTTTTTCTTTCCGTCCTTAATCTCAACAAGCTCTTCTTCCGGAACTCTAATGCTCTTTACAATGTCTGAACTAAGTTCGCCGCTGTCAAGCTTTTGCTGGATGACGCGATTAACTTTGCCTTCATAACCTGTGTAGGTCTGAACAATGTACCACTCGTTTGCCATTTTTGGTCCTTACTTCATCAAGAGGCGGAAAAGCGCGGTAAATCCTAAATCAAGCGCTCCAAGAACAATTGAAACAATAATGGTAGAAACAACTACTACCCTAACGCTTGACCAAACTTGATCTTTTGTCGGCCAAACTACAAGCTTGAGTTCGTGGACGCAATCTTTAAAGAAATTAGATACTTTTGCCATATATTCCTCAATAAAATCCAAAAAATTTCAGGGCGGGCAGGACTTGAACCCGCGACAGCCGGTTTTGGAGACCGGTGCTCTACCAACTGAACTACCGCCCTAAATATAAACAAGGAAAGGCCCAAAAGGCCTTTGCCCTTATTTTACCTTTGTTTCTTTGTGCAAGGTGTGCTTGCGCTCGAAGGGGCAATACTTTTTAAGCTCCAACTTGCCCTGGATGTTCTTGCGGTTCTTTGTTGTTGTGTAATTCTTGCGCTTGCATTCTGAACACTGCAAAGCGATGATTTCTACCGCGCCTTTCTTTTTGCTACCCATATATATCTCCTATACAAATCACTAGATGAGCCCCCGTGCGGGATCGAACCGCAGACCTCAGCCTTACCATGGCTGCGCTCTACCGGCTGAGCTACAAGGGCAATTATCGCAATGATAGTTCATTGAGTTTATAGAAATTTCAAAAATGTGTCAAGGGAATTCAAAGGATTTTTTTTACGATTTTTCGGCCTTTTTAAAGAAGAGCAAGCCCGCGGTGGGTTCCGCCCACGACCTGAACGGCGTTGAACGCGACTTCCGCCCTTAGCAAATAAACTTTTGCTATCATTGCGCAAAATCGCGATTCTTGTTATTATAGAAGAAAGGCGAACCAAGAAATGAAGATACATCTTAGGACAGTCAGTTTTATATTTCTCGCGGTAATGCTTGCTCTGAGCGCCGTTTTAATTACCAGCGCCATAAAGGTTCCCTTGCAATTCCAGCATTTTGAAAAGAACTCGTTCCAATTTCAAAAGGTGGCGCAGTCCGCGGTAACCTTGCAGGAGGCTTCCGACTTTTTGACGGACGAATCCAGGCTTTTTGCAATCACAGGCGAGTGGAGCCACCTTGAGCATTATTTTTTCGAAGTGAACGAAAACAAGAGGCGCGAAAAGGCGCTTGAGGAAATTAAAAAGGCTGGAACCCTCGACCGTTCCACCGCATTTTTGGAAATGGCGCTAAAAGAGTCCAAAGCCCTCGAAGAGTATGAATACAAGGCGATGAAACTTGTCGTAGTGGCAAAGGGCTACGATAAAAATTCTTCTTACAACGTTCCTGCCGCCATTGAAAACGTGGAGCTTTCGGCCGAAGAAAAGGCCATGGACTTCAAGACAAAAATGGCGACCGCTTGGCTGATTTTGTTTTCAGACAAATACTTTTCGATGAAGAAGACAATCTCAAGCTACAGGGCAAACGCCGTTGAAGAAATTTTCAAGCATAACAGCGCCGTAAACGAATACACCGCCAAAAACCTTATGGCTTCATTTTACAACACGATAGCCGGAATCATACTGATCGTAGTTGTTTCGCTGGCCTTCTTCCTTATCATAATAGTATTTGTGGTCAACTCGCTTTACACTTTCATCAAAAGCATCAAGAACGGCCAAAAGCTAAAGGCCGCGCGAACAAAAGAGCTGGAACTTTTACGAGAAACTTACAACGACATGTTCGACATGGCAATGGAGAAAGAAAACCTTTTGCGCCAAAGGGCTGAGCACGACGAACTGACCGGTCTCATAAACAGACGGGCCTTCAAGGTGATCTTAAAGTCACTTAAGGAATCAAGGGAAAGCGTGGCCTACATCATGCTTGACATCGACAAGTTCAAGGAAATAAACGACGAGCACGGACACTCTGTCGGCGACAAGACTCTAAAGACAGTCGCGCAAATCATCAGCTCGACCTTCCGCTCGACGGACTACGCCGCCAGAATCGGCGGAGACGAATTCGCCGTCGTTCTTTCCAAATGCGACGAAGACGAAGAAAAAACAAAGCTTTTGATCGCCTCAAAGATGACAACTCTTTTTAGAAAACTGGACGAAAAAAGCCAGACAGAAATTCCTTTGACAACTCTTAGCTGCGGAATCGCCATAAGCAAAAATGGCTGGAACGAAAGCCTCATCGAAAAAGCCGACGCTGCCCTCTACGAAATAAAGCGCTCAGGCCGCAACGGCTACAAGTTCGCGCGCTAAATCTCTACAATCAAGGCGCCGGTCTTGGCGTCGCGCTGCGGGCGGGAACTGTTGTCCTGGCCAAAATCGCGGCGGCCGCTTTTTGGGCTTGCGTCTGATTTTTGCGACCCGCTCTTGGGCTTGCAAGCAATTTCAACTTCAACCAAATCGCCGGAGTAAACGCGATGGCCGCCTTTTGAAAGCGCCAGGACCAAGCCCTGCTCGGAGCAAGCGTAGTGGCCGATCCGCGGCTTTTGGCCAGGCTCGGAGGCGGGCACGCGTATTATGTCGGAGGCAATGCGAATGCGGCCGCCGCTTCTTGGGCTTGCAAAAGATTCCCGCGCCGGCGAACCAGTCTTGGGCTTGCTTTCAGTTTCCGCCGCGCCTTTTGGGCTTGCGACAGTTTGCGCGAAGACAAAGGATATGACGGCGCGCTCTTTGGGGATGCCGGCTTTGGCGGAGAGCGCCAAAAGTTTTTTGGGAGCGTCGTCGGTGTCAAAGGCAAAGTTGCACCACTTGCCCGTAGCGCCGCCTTTTCCTAATCGGCGGCCGTCCATCGGACAGTTTTGTTGATGAGGGCAAGGAGCCGCGGCAAACAAACCGCGCCTGATAAAGGCGTCGCGCATCAGTGAAACAAAACGCCCCGACCCAGGCGTTCCGGGCTCGGCCAAAAAAATCGCGGGCGAGGCTTGTTCCCCAAAATCCAAATACTTAAAAAGAGACTGCGAATATTTCTTTGCCAAAAAATCCGGCGGCTCGCTTTGCTTTTGGAGAATCTCGTTGAACATATTGGCGCAAGTGACAAAGGCGGCTTTTTCTTTTACCGCGGTTCCAAGCGGCCCTTTTACGCGGACGATTTTCCAAGGCTCGCCGCCGGTCGCCGCAGCGACGGACAAAAAGATTTCCTCGCCCAACGAAAGCGCAAGCTGCGAAATGTCCATCACATACCAAACAAGCTTTTTTTTGCGCAAGTCGGGGCGGGAAAGCCAAAGAGCGCAAGGCAATGTCAGCGGGCCGCTTCCGATGTCAAGGCAAACGTCGCCGTCGCTCAAAAAATCAAAGTCAAGGTTGGCAAAAAGGCGCGTAAGGCGCACAAGGTTCCACCACATAAAGTAGCGGACGTAAGAAGCCAAAAAAGTTTTTTCGTTCATGTAGCCCAAGCGGCGCGAACCGCGGTCGTCTGTCATTTGGTGGCTAAGTTCGCGGATTTGTTTTGGGAGCGCGACAAGCTGCTTGGAGTTTGCCGGCATAGAGCTTTGCGCGATTTGGTCAAAGTCTTGCAAAATTTTTTTGGCGTCGTCGGGAATTTGTTTTGGGTCAAAAAGGCTTTGAATGATTTTGGCGCCGGATTTTTTTTCCATAAGTACCGCCCTATCTAAGTTTTCTTAGCGCAAAAAACGCTTCGGTCAATTCGCGGCGGGCGCTTCTTATTTGGCCAAGCAAGTCGGCGGATTTTTCAAAGGCCTCGGACTCGTTTATGATTTGGTCGCGCGCGCCTTCGATCGTGAATTTTTTTTGGTAAATTAAATGCTTCATTCGCAAAACGGTTTCCATATCTTTTTGGCTGTAGAGACGGCGCCCGCCAAAATCTTTTTTTGGCGCAAAGCCTGGAATCACTTCTTCCCAATAGCGCAAGACGTGCTGCTTTACGCCGGTAATCTCTTCCACTTGGCCAATCGTGTACATCAGCGCTCCCGGTCTTCCCACTTTTGTCGGCTGGCCTTAAGTTCCAGCTGGACGGGAATTTTGTCAAAGCCCAAGTCTTCGCGGATTCTGTTTTTTAGGAACGTAATATACGTAAGCGGAACGGTGTCAGGCCGCGTGGCGAATATCACAAAGCTTACGGGATTGACGCTTGTTTGCGTCATGTAGCGGATTTTAAAATGCATTGTCTTTGAAGCCGGCGGCGGATATTTGAAAAGCCAATCCTTTAGCGCGGCGTTGAGCGCGGCCGTCTCCACCTTGCGAGTCACTTGGCTGTAAAGCTCAAGCGCGGTGTCCATAAGATTTTTCATTCCGTCGCCGTTGAGCGCGGACGTTTCGACAATCGGAGCCCAGTTCATTTGGCCAAACATTATGCGGATGTTTTCTTCGGCCTTGCGAGCGGCGGTCCTTCCCTTTTCTTGCGTGTCCCACTTGTTGAGGACAAAAATTATCGGGCGGCCGCGCTCGTAGGCAAGCGCGCAGATTTTTTTGTCTTGCTCGGCAAGGCCTTCTTGCGCGTCGATCATCAAGAAGACAACGTCGCAGTCGTCCAAAGTTTTTATCGCGCGGTTGACCGAATAATATTCAACGTTTTCCTTTACTTTGCTTTTGCGCCTGATTCCTGCCGTGTCAAGCAAGAGGCAGTCGCGGCCGTTGTAGCGGAAGCTTCCTTCAACGACGTCGCGCGTAGTTCCCGCGTAATCGCTTACGATTGAAGCCTCGCTGTGCGTAAGGCGGTTGGAGAGCGTGGACTTTCCCGTGTTGGGCTTTCCCAAAATCGCGATGCGGATCGGCGGCTCTTCTTCCTGGCCTTCCTTTACGTTGGAAAAGTCCAGGCGGCTTACGATTTTTTCCGAAAGTTCAGGAATTCTATCGCCGTGCTCGGCGCTGATAAAAAGCAATTCGTTAAAGCCAAACTGCATGTAGTTCCAGGCGTCGCTTTCGTTTCGGCCGCCTTCGGTCTTGTTGACTGCGGCGATTACCTTGTTCCAATAAGGGCGCAGCTGCTGGATGAATTCTTCGTCTTCTGGAGTGACTTCGCCGGCTTCGAGCAAAAGCAAAATCAAGTCGGCTTTTTTTATCATTTGAATCGTCTTTTCTACGACCAAGTCGTCCATCACCGCTTCCATCGTGCCGACGTCGCGCGTAAGCTTATAGCCGCCGGTGTCCATAAGGTGAACGGGCTTTCCGGCGATAAAGGCGGTGGCCTCAACCGGGTCGCGGGTGACGCCAGGCGTTGGGTCTACAATCGCGATTCGCTTTTTCATAAAGCGGTTGAAGAGCGTTGACTTTCCTACATTGGGCCGCCCGGCCAAAACGACTAGCGGCAAGTTGACGTATGTTTTGCTTGGGTCAAAGCCGGAATCGGTCAAGGCGGCCGCTTCTTGGGCTTGCGAAATATTATCTTCGTTTTCCATCTAAAATCGCTTCCAATTCTTTTACGGTAATTGTAGAAAGTTTTTCCTTCACCAAAGAAATTTGCGAAGGACCCATGCTAAGGTTTCGGATTCCCATTCCAGCCAACATCATCGCGCTGTCGATGCGGCTTGCCATCTCGCCGCAAACCGAAACTGGTATGCCGGCGTCGCTCGCCGCCTTGATTGTGTTCTCTATCAAACGCATGACCGCCAAATGAAATTCGTCGTAGCAATCGGCCACGTTGACGTTTTCGCGGTCAACGCCCAAAGTGTATTGCACCAAATCGTTTGTGCCAATAGAAAAGAAATCCGACACTGTGGCCAGACAGTCGGCGATGATTCCGGCGGCGGCGGTCTCGACCATAATGCCGATCGGAACATCCTTTACTTTTATTCCTTCTTCCAAAAGCTCGTCGCGGACTTGCTTTGCGATGACGCGGGCCTGCTCAACTTGTTCTTGGCTTGTAATCAGCGGGAACATAATCTTTAAGTTTCCGTAAACGCTGGCGCGGTAAAGCGCGCGAAGCTGCGTCTTAAAAAGCTGCGGAGTTTGCAAACTCATGCGAATCGCGCGCAAGCCCATCAAAGGATTTTTTTCACTTTCTGCGGGAGCGTCAACCATCTTGAGCAACTTGTCGCCGCCAGCGTCAAGCGTTCGGATTGTGACAGGCCGGTCGCCCATAATTTGCAGAACTTCTTTGTAGGCTTCAAACTGAGCCTCTTCGCTTACGGAGCGGACGCCGCCCTCGACGGAATTCAATTCGTTCATAAAAAGGAATTCCGTTCTAAAAAGGCCGATGCCTTCCGCGCCTTCTTCCAAAGCGATTTTGGCTTCCTCAACCGTTCCGATGTTGGCATAAAGATGGAAGCGCTCGCCGTCTTTTGTCTGCGCGGGCTTTGAGCGGAAAAGCAAAAGCGCCTTTTTACGCTCGGCGATTTGCTCGACTTTTTTTTGGTAGTCCAAGACCGTGCCCGCGTCGGGGTCCACGATAAGCTCGGCGGAATCCGCGTCAAGGATTATGCGCTCGCTGTTATGGATTTTCTTTATTTCTTTGGGAAGGGCGAACACCGCGGGAACGCCGTAGCTGCGCGCCAAAATGGCGACGTGGCTGGAAAGGCCTCCTTCAACAAGCGCCAAGCCCGACAAGCGTTTTTTTGAAATGACCATCGCGTCGCTGGCGTTAAGCGACTGCGCGATCAAGACGACGCCTTCGGGCACTTGCTCCATGTCAAAGGGATGGATGTTCAAAAGCTCGTTGAGGACGCGGCCAAAGATGTCGATTATGTCCTGCGCGCGGTCGGCCAAGTAATCGTTTCCGCTGTCGCGCAGTCGCTGGGCGTATTCCTCCATCTTAAAGTCAAGGATGAACTCGACGTTAAAAAGGCGCTCGGCGATGCAGTCGCCCACTTCCTTGTTAAAGACCGGGTCGGCCAGCATCAACGAATAGGTCTCGAAAATTTCCTTGTTGCCCTGGATTTGCTCAAGTTGAATTTTGATTTGTTCGGCAACCGAGTCGCGCGCGTAGACATAGCGAAGCCATTCGGAATCAACTTGCTCCGCTGTAATCGGCGTTTGAGGAATGACGCGCTGCGCTTGGTCGGGAATTACAAATGCGTTGCCCCGCCCAATTCCGGGCGAAACCGACGCTCCAAAAAACAAATCCATCGCGGGATATTATAGTAGAAGAAGCCGCCCTTGGTCAATTGCGAGAAAATCCACACTGCGCGGACTGTCAATGCGCGACATATCCGTATTGCGCTTTGTATAGGAAACTATCCACGTGTCCGCTCACGCGGACTGTCAATGCGCAAAAACACGAGCGGCCTAGAACACGCGGACAGCGCGGACGTAAAGCACTGTATTTTTTTCATGACTGGCGCCAGTACCCGCATTTGCGTGATAGCACAAAGCCGTGTAACCATAGGCCTCCGCGCTCGTACCATGTGACGACGACCAATAATTGTATGCGCCCACCACAACTACATCTGTTCCAACGCCAATCTTGCTTATAGAATTGTTCACAGTTTCGCGCACGCCTGCAATGGGGCGAAGCTCTGTGTAAGCGGGCAAATACCAACCGCTTGAAGAGCCCCTTACTTTCACGCCGTATGTGTTGCACCAGTTAAAGGCGGGATAATTAATCCCTGGACTTGCGGAACCTGTCGGGTCTTCAGTTTTGATCACGTCCCAGTTTCCGCTTCCGTCGTATTCGTCCAAAGAAAACCTCACGTCGTAACTGCTGTCCGGCGTATTTGGCGACCAAGCGACTTTTGTCTGCTTTAGTCCTACGCCAAGATTCTTTGTCCCCAAATCAATTCCACTGACAGGCTCGGTGTAGTAAATAACCGCGACGGCGGCGGCCTTTTGCATGTCGCTAAGCGTAAGGCTCGCGCTGTAAGATGTGGCGCTTCCATCGCTAAAGACAATGTCGCCAACTGCCAGCGCGGAACCGGGCTCCTTGTTTCCAATATAAGCCGGAGTGGCGCCATTGTTCTGAACAAACCTAAAGCCGCTGCGAGCGCCGGTGCGGTTGATTTTGCTGCCGCCGGAATTGAAAAGCATAAGATTAGCGCTGTCGCTTTTACAAGCCGCATTGCCGCCTTTTTCACGCCTCTTTTTTTCGGTGGCATCAGCCCAATCATGGCACCATTCAGTGTTGTTTCCGCTCATGTCGTAAAGGCCAAGCGCGTTATCATTTTTTTTGCCGACGCAGTGCAGAAGACTGTCACTGTCCTTTATCCACGCCACACCTGTCACAGTGTCGCTTCCGGCGTAAGTATAATTCCATGCGGTGGCGCTTTGGTCTCCGCCTCGCGCGGCAAATTCCCATTCGGCTTCTGTAGGAAGGCGCGCGCCGCTAGCGGTACAGTTTGCCATGTCAGTGTTGCCGTTTGCGTCAGCCTTTATATACGGGCAGTCTTGGCTGCCTTCCGTGTCGACTGTATAAGTCGCGCTGTCAGTGCATAAGCGCAAGGGCGTTGCGTAACTTGCGTCAGTGTAATAAACAGGAGTCAAGCCATTGAGCTCGCTGTAGGCGTTGCACCAAACAACCGCGTCGCGCCAGCTTATATTGGTCACAGGCCTTTGCCCGCCCCTGCCTTCTCCGCCATTTACAAGCGCTGTCGTCGGAGGCGCGCTTGTTGTTGGCGCTGCTTCATCGTTAGCCCCAGCATCCAAGCCTTCTTTTCCGCAACTGCCAAAGATGTATGGATTTGTCGCCCTGTGTATGGCCCACTGGTAGACGGCGTACCACAACTCGTAGGTCACTTCGTATTTCGCCATATTTGTTGAACGGACGGAAATAGGATTAGACTCTGAAGCGGCGCTAAACGCTCCTGAGGTTACATACGTACTAGAGGTTGACGACATTTTTGGACGGGTTGTCACAAATCCGCCTGGCACAGTTACTTGCGCGGGAGTCTTTAAGTATAACACGCCCTGCCCCGTCGCCACTGAAAGCTGGCATACATCTTTTGTAGAATCACCGAGCGCAAAATACGCGATGTTTGTCGTGTTCGCGCCGCTAGAAATGACGGGAGTTCCGATGACGCAGCCTGAGGCCATGTTGGGCGCTAAAATTATGTTTCCGCTTCCGCTTGCCTTTGAAAGGCTGGAAAGTTTTATGCCGCTGTTGGCGTTGGCCAAGCCTATGTCTTGCGCGGCGCTTGTCGTTCCAAACTTGCAGGCGCCGGACAAGGTGAACGACTTTCCGCTTGCCGCTCCTTCGTAGTAAACGGCGGCGCCTAAATCGCCGGCGGCGTTTTGTTCAAAGGTCGCCGCGCTTACAGAAAGCGTTCCGGCGTTGTAAATGCCGCCGCCGTTAGCCTCGGCGTAATTGTATTGAACGATTGAGCCGTTTTTTAAAGTGACGGTTCCGCCATTGTTGTAAATGCCGCCGCCCTTTTTTGCCGCGTAGTTTGAGCAAAGCGTTTCGGACGAAGCGGCGGCGGACGCGCTTTCCGCTCCGATCACGCAAGAGTCCAGAGTCGCTTGGGCGCCGGAGCCGTTAACGAACATGGCCCCGCCGCAACCGTCGTAACTGCCCGTGCCGGAAGGGGATTTGCATCCGCTGATTTCCGCTCCAGTAAGGTTGACCGTTCCGTTGCAGGATATTCCGCCGCCTTTAGCGCTGGAGCAGCCGCTTATTTTTAGGCCTTGGCTGGATTCTAGTTCCGCGCCGGCGGACACCAAAAAGCCGCCCTGCGTTCCGCCTGTGACGTTTGAGTCGTCAACCGTGAGTTTTCCCCCAGACACCTCTATGACGCTTAGCTTGTCAAAGTTTAGGTATTGAAACTTTACGGCGGCTCCGCTGGAAGAAATTTTGTATGTTCCGGCCGTGGCTCCGCCGCTGACTTTGTAGGGGCTTGCAGTGTTTGTTCCGATTACGTTGACTTTGGCGCCGCTGTTTATCGTGGCGGTTTTGTTGGAGCTTGTTCCGGTGTTGACGTTGCCTTGCACGTTTATCGTGTATGTCTTTGTGGAATCGCTTGCGGCCAAAGAGTTGGCGATTGCAAAGGCGCGGTAAAGGGTCGCCACCGGCTTGAATTTTGTTCCGTTGTTGCTGTCATCAGCCGCGGTGCCTGTGGGTCCTGTTCCGCCAACCCAAATGCCGCCAGCGGACAAACTGTTTATGTTGCTGACTAATGTTTTTGTTATCGTCTCAAAGCCCGAGCCGCCGCTTGCGATGTAGGATGCTTGGCCGTAAGGAACGGATGTCGTAAGATTTGAGTAAACCATCGCACTTTCGCTGATGGCGTAAATGAGGTCGCCGGTCGCGCCGGTTCCGCTGTAAAAGAAAACCTTAACGTTGTACACGCCCGGAGCCAGGCCTGTTTTTGACCAAGACACAGTGGACGAACTTAAAGTAGCGTTCTCTATCGTATAGCTTCCGCTGGAAGGCGCCCATGAAACTGTCGCGCTCTGGATTCCGCTGGCGGTGGTTCCTGTCGTGGATACGGGAATTGAAAGGCTGATGCCGCCGGTCTCGGTGGAAGTTCCCTTGTAGTAGTTTAGCGGCATTGAAAGGCTAGTGCCGGTCGTTGAATAAGTAACGGTTTTTTCAGACTTAAGGACAATGTTGCTGCCCGACTTTGCGATTAATGTGATTGTCCAGCTTTCTGAAGTTGACGCAAAAGGAATCGCGATCGTAAACTTGTTGGTGGTAGTGTTTACGCTGCCCGTAACGCTTTTTGTTCCGCAGGCGGCGCTTACCGAATACGTCAAGCTGGAGCTGGTCGGTGTTGACGGAAAAAGAGTCTTGCCGCCGTTTTCTTGGGCGGAAGAGTTGCCGGCAAATTCTTGGGGAAGCAAGCCCTCTAGGTCGACGCTTCCGCTAAAGGTGCGCGTCTCCAAAACTTCGCCGGACGCCGTCACATTTTGGACAAGTGCCAACGACGACGCGTTGTCATCCGTTCCCAAATTGTCGCAAGACGATAGAGCGCAAACAAGGGCCGCCGTTAAAGAGAAAACAAAAAGCTTTTTAACCTTGCGTCCGATCATAAAAACCTCTCCATTCCTTACGGAACATTCTTGGTGACAGTGAGCGTATCGGAATACGTCACGCTGTTATAGGTTACGCTTACAACCAACGAATATGTTCCGTTGGGATAAGACGAAGCAATCGTGAATTTATTGTTGCTAGAAGAGCCGATCAAGTCGGTGCCGTAGTAGACGTCGATTGACCAGTTGCTCAGCGTTCCGCCAGAAGGCGTTGTCGTTCCTGTAATCGTAACCTGCGTGTTGGTGTTTGTGGTGATTTCAGTCACGTTTGAACTCAAGGTCAACTTGCCTTCGGGCGTGTCGATTGAGATTGAGCCGCCGCCGGAAACGTCTTTGGACAAGAGACCGTTTTGGTCAATCGTCCAATGGTTGCCGGAACTGTCGTCAACAACCGCAAACCTATCGTGATAAGAGTTTAGGCGAGCCGTGGTTCCATCCAAAACTTGCGTTCCGATTCCATATGACAACGGCTTGATTGTAGCGACAGGATCCGTTCCTGTACTTGTGATGTTTCCAGAAATTGTCATTTTGTCAACAAGCTGGACGATGTTGGTCTTTCCAGTACCGGCAGGAATTGTAGCGTTGCCGCTGATATTGAATTCGCCGACATAAACAGTTGCGCCGTCCGTTTTCTTGTTAATATAAACGCCGCCGCCGTAGACCGCTGTATTGGCGCTATTTGTTCCGCCGCTCATGGTGAACTTGCAGTGCTCGCCAATATAAACGCCGCCGCCGAACGAAGCAGTGCCGGTGTATATGGTTCCAATGTTAGCGGTAATGCTGCCGCCGGACATGCTTGAAGTTACGGCGCTAGCAGTGTAATCGTCAGTGTAAACGCACAAGCCCGCGCCAAGCTCGGCCTTGTTTGCCGTTATGGTTCCGCCGATAATGCTTGTATTGCCTCTATAATTCCAAATTCCGCCGCCAAATTTTCCAATGTTTCCAGAAATTGTTCCGTTAGCCATAACAAAGGTGCCGGCCGCGCATACACCGCCGCCGCCGCCCGCACTAGCGCTTGCTTCATTATTGCTGATTGTTCCGCCGTTTAATGTAAAGCCGGTTGTATTGGTTGTGTAAACGCCGGCGCCCATTGGAGCGGTATTGTGGTCAATGGTTCCGTATTTCATAGCCATAAGGCCTCTGTTGAATACGCCGCCGCCGCCGTCGCGCGCGGTGTTGTATGATATGCTTCCCGTCCATTCTGCAACTGTGAAAGTTGAGCTAGAATAATCGCTGTAGCCAAGGCCAAGCTTGCCGCTGTTTTGGACTAAAATGGCGCCGCCTATAGCCGTATCTGTGTCCACATCGCTTGTGGCGGTGTTCGCTTTGTCTTCCGCGCCGATTTGCGCGGTATTGTAAATGAGCGTGATTCCGCTAGTGGAAATGCCGCCGCCCTGAACAGCCGTGTTGCCGTAAATCGTTCCGCCGCTCATCTTAAAGGTTCCGGAATTGCCGACGCCGCCGCCTTTTCCAAGGGCAGTGTTGCCTTCGATGCTTCCGCCTGTCATTTCAAAGGTCACGCCGCTTCCAATGCCAACGCCGCCAGAGTTTTCAGAAGTTTCGTTGCTCTTGATTGTTCCGCCGTTCAAAGTAAAGCTTCCGCCAGAGACTCCGACGCCGCCACTGCTATGAGTCGCGCTGTTGCCGCTAATCTCGCCGTCGTTCATCGTAAAGGTTCCGCTTTGGAGGCCAACGCCGCCGGCGTCATTCGTGGCCGTGTTGTTCGTTATCTTTCCGCTTTCAAAAGTAAAGCTTCCGGAAGTGCCGTTCATGCCGACGCCGCCCGCGTCATAGGTTGCGGTGTTGTGGTCAATCGTTCCGCCGTTCAAATCAAACGTACTGCTGTGAATATAAACGCCGGCGCCAGTGTAGGCCTTGTTGTAGTCTATCGTTCCGTCTGTAACGTACAGCTTTGCTCCAGTGTCGTAGTTGCAAATGCCGCCGCCGCCTTCGGTCGCGGAGAAGGCCAAGTTCTTGCTGACCTTGCCGCTGGCAATGTAAACAGTTCCAGTATTGCTGTTAAAGATGCCGCCGCCGGTTTGCGCGTAGTTGTAGTAAACGCCGTTATTCAATGTCTCCTTGTCGGCCGCGGCGGGAGCGGTAGCAGTAGAAGCCCAAGCCTTGTAGCCGAGCGCAAGCTTTTTGCCGTTGTAAATGCCGCCGCCGTTGTAGTCGGCCTTGTTAGAGCAGGCTGTGGCTGACTCCGCCGTTCCGCTGGCGCCGAGCTCTCCAATTGTGGCGTCGCCGTAAATACAAGTGGTTCCTTCATTGCAAATGCCGCCGCCGTTAATTCCCGCGCTGTTGCTGCTAATCGTTCCGCCGCTCATGATGAACGTTCCGTCAGAAGCAACATATACGCCGCCGCCGCTAGAAGTTGCCGTGTTGAGGCTTATCAATCCGTCGGGCATTTCCAACGTTCCGCTCTTAACATAAATGGCGCCGCCGTTTTTGGCAGTGTTGCTTGTAAAGCTTACGCCGGACATGCTTATGCTTCCGCCGTCCATGTAAATGGCGCCGCCGCTTGCGTCGTTAGCGCTGCAGCTTACAAAGCCGCAATCAGTTATGGTAACATCGCTGCAATTTTCCGCAAGAATCGCGCCGCCGCCCGCTTCTGTGGCGGTATTGACTCCGCTTGTAAAGCCGATTTTTTCTATCGTAACGGGAACGCTTATGTTAGAAATCCACAAAATAGGAAGACTGTCCGCATTTACGCCGGAGACAATCGAAGCCGCGGCGGACTCGCCTTGTATCTTAAGCGAAGCCGCTTTAAGGGTGTTGTCCACAGCGGCGTGCTGGGCCGCCGTCAAACTGTCGTCGACTTTAATCGTGTAATTGCCGGTCGCAACTTTAATGACGTTGTTAATCGCGTCTACCGCCGCTTGGATTGTGGCAAAGGGCTTTGACACGGTTCCGGTTCCAAAGATGTCGTTGCCGGCAGCGGCTACGTGCAGAGTCGTGGGCGCTTGCAGCATGGCGTTGCCGCTTGTGTCGCCGGCCAGGACAACGCTCCAGCCTTCGTCGCTTTTAAAGAAGGTGGCGGGGTCGGTTGCGCCTTCATAGTTTTTGTAATACGCAGTAAATTTGTTGCCGTTGTTGGTCAAGGTGACGCCGATTTTGCTGTCGTCTATCGCGTCAAGCAATTGGAGCGGATTGAACGCATCGCCGCCGATCCAAAGGTTTTGCTCTCTTTCACCCGTTCCGCTTGCGCCGGAAATTTTCATCATGTTGTCTTGGATGACAACCTTTCCAAATATTTTTACGGTTCCCTTGTTGCAATTTACGGCGGGGCCAAAGGCTTTATCGCCGCTTGTGTCGGGCTGGGTCTTGTTGCCGGAAATTTCCACGTTGTTCAAGTAAACGGCGCCGTTCGCTTCTATGGCGGAGCACTTATTGGCGTACATGCCCTTGATCGTGCAGTCCATCAACCAGCACTCGCCGTATATTGAAGAAGGACTTGTATTGTCCGCATCGACGTTAATAACCGCGTAAGCGTTGGGCGTATCTGTGTCGGTTTGCGTTATGTCTATGTTGTTGAATTTTATCTTGTGGTTCTTGGGAACGTAGAAGCCGCACTGGGTCTCATCCGGCGTGTTGAATATAAGCTTGACTTTGTCGCCGGCGACATCGTTCATGCGGCCAACGATTTCTACATTGTAGGCGTCCGTTCCGAGCAAGCCGGCGCCGGCTCTGTATGTCAAGTCGCTGATTACGTAAATCTTGTTGTCAAATTTCGGGTTCGTTTTTGAGTCGCCAGTAGAAGGCGCCTTGTCGGTAAAGGCTTGGGCCGCCCTGCGCAGCGTGGCGTAAGGATGGTCCGCGCTTCCGTCGCCGTCATCGTCGCTTCCGCCAGCCGACTCGGCGGCAACGTAAATGGCGCCGGCTTTTTTAAGCGTGCCGTCTGAGACAACCGACCAAGCGATGTCGTCGCCGTTATCGGCTATGATGACCTTCTCGCGGTTGTCGGCCAAGTACGAGTTGTTTTCAAAAACCCTTTGGCCGGCCGTGTATGCCGGCGGCGTGATCGTAAGGACAGGCGCTTCGGCAGAAAAGTTGGAGACAAGCCTCAAGTAGTTGGCGCTGGCCGGGGTCAAATAAATGTCGTTGTCGCCTTGTTTTCCTGTGGCGCTTGGAGCGCTTACGCCGCCGCCAACGCCTAGGCCGCTGTAAGCGTCAAAGTAAACCGCGCCGCCTTTACCAGCGACGTTCTTTATAAAGGAGCCGCCTGTTATTTCCTGGGTTTCTCCAGCGACTACATAGCTGTGCCCGTTAAGAACAAGGCCGCCGCCTAGTTGTATAGTGGATTTTACCGCGTTATAGGCAAAAGTTCCGCTTGCCATTTTAAAATTCATGGCGGTGGCGGAAGTCGGTCTTTCCAACCAAAGGCCGCCGCCTGTAAGCGCGGAGCCATCATTAGTCGCGTAATTGCGGTAGATGCCGCCGGTACATGCGGAAGGAGTGTCTGCGGCCGAGTATCCAATATAGGCCGAGCCCCTTACGTAAACGCCGCCTCCAAACATGGCTTTGTTGGAGCAGTCGTCGGCCAGGGCCGGCGAGGCAGTTTGGTCGTCTCCGATTACGCCGTCTCCATACAAAAAGAAATCGCCTTGGCAGTAAACGCCGCCGCCATAAGCGCCGGCTTCATTTTTTGCAATCTTTCCGCCGCCAATCGAAACTCCGGCCGAGCCGTAAATGCCGCCGGCGCTGGTGTGCGCGCCGTTATAGCAAACGCTGCCCTTTTCCATCGTAACGGCGCTCGAGCTATATATGCCGCCGCCGTTGGACGTGGCGTAGTTGCGATAAATGCCGCCGGTACAAGCGGCTGGAGTGGAAGCGTCCGAATAGCCTATATACACCTTATGGCTATAAACTCCGCCGCCGGCCTTGGCCTTGTTGGAGCAGTCGTCCGCTTCTGCGACCTCGTGCGTGCCGTCGTCTCCAATTACGCCAGTTCCGTATAAGTAAAACTCTTGGCTAGCGTAAACGCCGCCGCCGTAGTTTGATGCCGTGTTTCCGGCGATTGTTCCGCCGCCAACATAAACATTTTGCGCGTGAATACCACCGCCATCAGTGCCCGCGCTATTATTAGAAACTTGGCCGCCCGTGATGTAGATTTTTGGATTGCTGGTCACGGAAAGAACTGTAATTCCGCCGCCAACAAGGCCGCTGCTGTTGTAACAAACGCTTCCTCGCTCAAAGTTAAAGATTTGCCCAGTACCAGTAGGACAATTAACTCGAATGCCACCGCCATCATCTGTAGAATAATTGTAGTATACTCCGCCCGAAAAAGTTGGGTCGGACGTGGTCTCATTCTTGTAGCCAAATTTAAACCCGGACGGCTTTCCAATAAGAATTCCGCCTCCATATTTAGCCATGTTTGAATGTTTTCCATTATCCACTTTTGCCGCTTCTGTCAAACCGCTTGGGTCGGCTCCAACAATCGCCGAACCGGCCATACAGAAAATTCCATACTCAGAATTATAAACACCCCCGCCGGCGCCCGTAGCTTCGTTGCCGCTTATGCGCGATGTTCCGCCCATGTAGAATTTGCCGCTCGAAGTGGAAGAACCGCTGACATAAACTCCGCCGCCGCTTGTGGCAGCATTGAAGTCCACGCTGCCGGAAGCCATTGTTACAGTTCCTGTTGAATAAATTCCGCCGCCATATGTTTTGGAGTAATTTCGATAGATTCCGCCCGAAAGAGCCTTTTCTATCAAGCCGCCGGAAGAATTTTTTCCGCTATAGCCAAGATACAGATTTCCGCTGCAAGATATTCCTCCGCCGGAGCCATCACATGAATTTCCGCAATCGTCTTCCAATGCGGCAGTCATAGAAGGCGAATAATCGCCCACAACGGCGCTTCCGCAAATGTAAAGATTTCCATTGCAATAAATCGCGCCGCCATTAGTTTCGCAATGGTTGCCGTTTACAAGCGCGCCGTCGCCAAGAACTACTGTAGAGTCGCCGCCGCCAACATACAACGCTCCGCCATAATTCACAGCGTCGCCGTTTTTAATCGCAAGCTTTGTTATAGCAACTTCGGCGCCGCTGGCCGCAGTAATAGCCCTGCATTTTTTGCCGCAATCGATGATGTCAACGCCGCTTCCTGTCCAGCCTGTTATCGCGATTTTTTGCGCGGAATCTATATACGCAAGGCTTTTTTTGTAGTCATCAGAAATTGTAGAATAATCCGCGTCCGCAGGAACGGTTACTTTTCCATCTATATAAATCGTGTATTGCGTCGTCGTGTTGCCGATTGTGTTTATGCGGTCAACCGCCTCTTGGATTGTCTTTAGCGGAAAGGCAAAGGAGCCGTTGTTTGTGTCCTCAGCTTCCGCCGCCGTTGGGAATACCGTCGAGTAAAAGTCGCCGCCCGTTCCGCGGACCCAAAATTCTTTTTGGTTGAATTGCGTAACGTGAAGCGTGGTTGTCGCCGTTCCGATTCCGTCTTTTGTCCACCACAACTTTGTTTGCATCGTTGGATAGACGTTGAGGCTTTCGGTTCTAAAGCCGACTTGCGCCGAACCCTTCATAAAGGTCATCAAGAGCGTGTACGTTCCGGCAGGAAGTCCGCTTGCCTTGCTTTGAATCGTTCCTTCGCCGCTGGAAAGGGGCAGGTCCGTTCCGCTAAGGCCGTCCAAGTAGTCCGTCGTTTTGTCGTTGTCGCCGCTGTCCAAAAGCTTTAGCTGAACGCTTGTAACGCTTGTGTCGCTAAACTTTATCGGAAGCTCAAGGCTTCCGTTTGGAGCGGGGTCCGTCGCGGTTCCCAAGTTGGGGGCAAGGCTTACGCTTGAGTCAAAAGAGCTTGCGTCCGCGGCGACCGTTACGCTTTGGTTTCCTCTGGCCACAAGGCTTTTTACGGCGGGCGACGCGCTGATGTCGGTGTGGTAAAGCTTTACTGTAAGCGTGTATGTTTGGAGCGAGGCGTTTTTTGCTCCGGCAAAGGCAAAGTCGCAAATCGCGGTGGAAGGCGTGTATCTGCCTACGGCCTCGTAAACCGTTCCGCCGGAACTTTCCAGCGTCGCCTCAAAGCTATAGTTGTCGGCGGGCTTGGCGTCCTTGATGTCCGGAAAGGCCGATTTGGAAATGTTGTTGGCAATGTTTTTGGGAACGGGAGCGTTTCCAGAAAGCGTCGGCAAGCTGGGGAGCGACACGCGGGCTGTAAGACAGTCGGAAACCTGCGCCGAGCTTTGTCCCGCGCCAAGGCCGACAGCCGTTCCGTCCGACGAATAATTCTGTCCGTCGTAAAAGGACGCGGAATCGCCCATGTTGCTGCAGCCCGCCAGCGACGACGCAAAAAGCCCCGCCGCCAAAACCGCGCCCGCAAATGAGAATGCTTTTAATGTCTTAAAAAAGCCTTTTTTAGCCAAAAAACTCGCCCTTTCTTCTATATACATTATCGGCTTACAAAGCCAAAAACGGCGCTATTTCCCGACAAAAAGTTCCCACCTTTTTGCGCGCATTTGGTTTCTATTTTAGCGCGCTTTTGCCAAAAAGTCTAGGAATTTGCGCAGGGGAACGGTTGCGCGATTTTTTACGATTTTTCAAAAAAAAGTAAAATTTTTTGACTAATCGCGCATACCTTATAGGCATACAAAACTATAAGGAGCTATCCATGGCAGAACAAAAGCTAATGGGCCGCCCGTCTCCGACGGCCATCTTAAATCCACGATTGGATGTAAACTTCAAGGCGCTCTTCACCCAAGGAACAAAGGAGTCCGACACGGCCCTTCAGTCATTCATCTCGGCGGCGATAGGAAGGAAAATAAAAAGCCTCAAGCTTGACCCCAACGAGCCGCCGGCGGACACGCCAAGCCAAATGCAAATGTCCTTCGACGTGGCCGTCACCTTTGACGACGGCGAGAAGGCCGACATTGAAATTCAGGGCCGCGACCGCGAGTACGACTTCAAGGCCAGGGCGGAGATCCAGGCCGCCCGCCTTTTGAACAACAACGCCAAGAAGGGCGCAAACTACGACGCTAAAAAAGTCTTCCAAATTTCCGTACTCAATTTCCACGCCTCAAGAGATGACAAAAGCCAAGTTTCGCGCTACACTATGAAAAGCCAAAGCGGGGCGGAGCTGGCCGGACGGCTCAACGTGGTCTTCATTGACTTGCTGGAAATCAAGAAGCTTTTCGGCACGCCGGTGGACAAGCTCACGCCGCTTCAAAAATGGGGCCTCTTTCTTTCGTACGCCGACGACGGGAGCAAGGCCGACTATATAAGCCAAATCGCAAAAAGCGAGGAAGGAATTATGGAAGCCGACAGAATAGCGCAAAGAATGAGCGAGGAGGACGCCAACTGGTTCCGCCAAAATTCAATCGACATAGCCCGCCGCGACTACAACTCCACGATGGAGCATTACCAACAAATGGGCCTGGAAAAAGGCCTGGAGCAAGGTCTGGAAAAAGGCCTTAAGCAGGGAATGCAGCAGGGTATGCAGCAGGGCGCACAACAAAAGGCCGTTGAAGCCGCGCTTGTCGCAATAAAAGATTTTGGCGCGTCCCCAGAAGCGGCTGCGGAAAAGATGGGCGCTCCCTTGGACTTGGTTCTTGAAGCGCTAAAAGCCGCGCAAGCCTCCCCCGCAAACTAAGCCCAAAAACAAAAGCGCTTTGGCGAGTCTGGCATAGCCTCGCCAAAGCGCATCGCGGAATCAGAACTTAAAAATGTGACTGTATCGATGTTTTGCGCGTTCAGAGTTTTTCTATACGTAAACTCCATCCGAATATTCAAAACTGCGCTCATACATATACTCCGGCGCGCAGTCGATTTGTCCATTGTTCCAAGTAACAATTCCATGCTCAACCGCAGGATTATTAAAAATTGAGTCTTCGCGCAAGGGAGCGAACGCGCTTCCATCTAGACAAGTCGCGTCAAAAAGCCTTGTCTCGCCATTGTTAAATTCAATAAGCATCATCATATCGTCAAGAGGCTTAACGGAGACAATTTGAATTCTTTCTTGCGGCTCTCCGCCGCAAACAAACCCGTTAGAAACATACATAACCGGCCTCCTTAATTTAACAGAAGCCTCGTTTTCGCCATAAAAAACATGAACATGCGGCTTATGATGCTTGTCATCATCTTTGAATATCATTTTTATAACAAGTCCAAAAAAACGGCTTAACTCAGGCATAATCACCTCCTATTTTATTACGGCGCGTCCTGCACCGTCCAGCCGCTGCCTGGAATGCCGTCCGAGCTGGTAGGCCATGTCATGCCGTTCGCCTTGGTGAAGGTTCCGGTAGAGGAGACATTATAAACCCAATTAGTAGTGCAACCAGTCGCGCTAGTGTTTGTGGCAAGACAAGTAATGCTTGTAAGATTGCTGCATCCATAGAACATAAGCTTGTAACAAGTATCAACCAGCGTTGGCGCGGGCAGTTCCGGCGACGCAGTTAGCGCGGAACAGTTAGCGAACATTTTATGATAACAAGCCTCTGCCAGCGTTGTCGCAGGAAGATCCGGCGCCTTTGTAAGGCCTGAACAGCCGTAGAACATAGCCTCATAGCAGGAACTTGCCAATGTTGTCGCGGGCAAAAGCAAATCGTATCCGGTCTTATTCTTTATCTTAGTATTGTTATAGAAAAGATACGCGAACGCGTTGACCGCCACAGAGTCGGCGCTTGCGTATCCAGTACTGTTGACAAGGCTCATAAAATTGCCGTAAACATAGCAGTTATCTGTACAAGAAATTCTGCTGGAATTATCGCTGCTATTTTCAACTCCATACGTTGTATTGTCGCCAAAGAACTCAACCTTAGAACCGGCAGAAGCAAGGATTATAGAGACGGTTTCTCCAACATGGATTGTTTGCGAGACGCCGTCTTGCTTGCAAGTGACGGTACCTGATGCTTTGTTTTTAAACAGAACCGTCGCGCCAGCTACGGCCGCTTCTATCGTGAGCGGAGTTGCAGTTGTAACCGCGCCGCTGCTTCCGCCGCCGTTGACCGTCCAGCCGGCGGGAATGCCGCTTGCGCTGTCAATTGTCCAGTCTGCCATGCTGGCCGCCTTGGTGAATGTGCCAGTTGCGGCAACGCCATCAAGCCAATCAGTAGTACAGTCGCTTGCACTGATATTTGTGGCAAGACAGGTCACGCTGTTAAGGCTTGTACAGCCCTGGAACATTGTCTGATAACACTTCTCCGCCAGCGTTGTCGCAGGAAGGTCTGGTGCAACTGTTAGGCTTGTACAATTACCGAACATACTCCAATAACAACCACTTGCCAAATTTTTCGCAGGAAGGTCTGGCGCTGTTGTAAGGCTTGTACAGCCATAGAACATACCAGCGTAACAATTACTTTCCAGCGTTTCTGCAGGAAGCTCTGGAGCAGTTTCAAGGCTTGTACAATTTTGAAGCATTGCATAATAACAAGAATCTTTAAGCGCTGTTGCAGGAAGAGTGGGCGCGCTTGTAAGGCTTTTACAACCTTGGAACATTCCCTGATAACAAGAATTTTTCAGCGTTGTCGCGGGCAAGAGCAAATCGTATCCAGCCTTATTTTTTATCTTAGTATTATTATAAAAAAGCAAAGCAAACGCAAAGTCGCCCATCAGTGTATCCGCGCTTGCAAAGCCGTCACTGTCCACAAGACTCATAACGTTGCCGTATACATAACATTCTTTATCGCAAAAGATGTTGCTGTTGTTGTAAGGACTGCTGGCATACTTTGCATTGTCGCCGTAGAACTGGACCTTGTCGCCGACAGCGGCAAGCGTTATAGTTCCTGTCGCGCCGCTTGCGATTGTTTGCTCCGTTCCTCCGTTGACCCTGTAGGTGACGGGGCCGCTTGCCTTGTTGTCAAATGTCACAACCGCGCCGGCTTGGGCCGCTTCCAAAGTCAAGGGCGTGTATTTGCCGCCGGCTCCAAAGGGCAAGGTGGTGTCGTAGGTTACGCCGCCAACAACGGCCTTGCAGTAAAGCTCGTATTCGCCTTCGGCCAAGTATGTTGCGGTCACTTGGCAAGCGTTTGCGGAGTAGATCGTTCCGCCGTATTGCATGATCTTTATTTGCGCCGACGCAGGCGTTATGTACGTCGGAGTTCCGCTTGAGCTGTCGATCACGTTGAACGTCGCCTTTTCGCCGGAAGCGGTTGGAGTCGCGACTTCAAAGGTGATGTTTGCGCCGACATTGATTGTGATTCCGCCGGCGATTGAACGGTCGACCAACTTTCCGCATGGCGGCGTCGCCGTTCCGTCGTAGTCAACGGAATACTTAGAGCCCGGCAAGACGAACATTCCGCACTGCGCCTCGGTGACGTTGTGCAAGCCGTAGCCCACTACAACCGGGTCGCCCTCGGCGAACGGATGGTCGGTGACGCCGGTGGTGTCCATTTCCAATTTCACGGGAACGGCGGACGCTCCGTTTGCAAGGGCGAAGTCATCCTTTACTTGGATCGGATGCAAGTCGCTGTGCAAGAAAATATCGCTTGCGATGTTTGTCGCTCCGCCAAGAACAAGGACGCCGTCCACGCCGCAATAGATTCCGCCGCCGTTTCGGCCCGCGGAGCATCCGGCGATTTGCGCCTTGTTCAAAACCACGGTTCCTTCGTTATAAATGGCGCCGCCGTCCGAAGTTCCTCCGGCAACATAGCAGTTCTGCGCCGCAAGCCCGTCAATGGAAAGGCTCGCTCCGGAACCGACATAAATCGCGCCGCCGCTTCCGTCGGCAACGCAGTTTACAAACGAAACGTCGCTGCCCTCCACTTCTTTGCCGTCCGCAATCCAAAGGCCGCCGCCGGCGCTGCTGTTGCAGTTGGCAAAGGCGACCTTGTTCAAATTGACGACGCCGTCAACGTCTGAACTAACGTTCGCTCCATTCCAAGTGTCAAGGTTCACGTTCTCAAATGTCGCGGCGCAGCGGATGTTTATAGTTTTTGTCAGATTTCCTGTGATTGTCTTTGCGGTCGCGTCCGCGCTCTTAATCTTTAGTCCGGCCATTGCCGTCGTGATTTCAATATTGTCGCTTTCGGTCGTGTCGCCAAGCAAGATGATGTTGCAGTTGGGCGCCATCACTTGTCCGACGGCGTAGGCCACGGTCTTGAACGGAGCGGTTCGAGTTCCGTAGCCCGAGGCGTCTGTGCCTGTGCCGTAGTCGACGTAAATGTTGGCCGTGGCCAATACGCCTCTTTTGCTGGAAGAGTTGTAGCCGATCGTCCATTCGTCGCCACTATGAGGGACGACCGCAAACTTGGAAAGCTCGCTTTGGACAAGCGTTCCGGCGCTGGCTCCTGTTCCTGTGTCAGAAAGAACCGCCGTTCCCGGAGAGTATGAAGGCGGCGTTATGGTTGCAACCGGCGTTGGCGTGGCCGTCAAGCTGGAGGCTACGCTTACCGTTCTGCCCGTCGCAAGGCACACGTCGTTCTTTTTGTCCGTTCCAGCGGGAATGTAGGCCGAGCCGCCCATAAGGAGGCTTCCGCGATTATAAACGGCGCCGCCTTTTGCGGCCGTGTTGCCGCTTATCGTTCCGCCGCTAAAATTGAAAGTCACGCTGTTCTCGCGGGCGTAGAGGCCGCCGCCGTTGTATTGCGCCTGGTTTGAGCTTATGTCCGTGTCGTCGCCGGATATCGAGCAGTCGCCGCTGATTATGGCGACGCCGCCGCCGCTTCCGCCCTGCGCGCCGCTTATGCCAGTCGCGTTGTTGGAAGCCTGGTTGTTCGTTATTTTGCAATTTTGAATGACTGTGGTTTTGTCCGTAAGCGTGGTACTGTTAGTGGTGTCGATGTAAATTGCGCCGCCGGCTCCGCCATACGTGTCGTTGTTGACGCAAAGCGACTTGTTGTACGAAATGTTTGTGTTTGTAAAAGTCGCCTTTCCTTTAACGTTGGCGCCGCCGCCAAAGCCGTAGTATTCCGCGGTGTTGTATGAAATCTCGGAGCCGCTTATTGTCGCCGTGGAATTTTTTCCAAGCAACAAGCCGCCGCCGTCTTGCTTTGAAGCGTTTCCTTTTACAACGCAAGAATCAATCGTTGCGCTCTTTGCCTCGCCAAGATTAATTCCGCCGCCGCCTGTTTTTGCGTAATTGTACTCAATTTTAACGCCGGCTAGGTCCATTTGGGCAGTTCCAGCATAATTAAGGCCGCCGCCATAACCTGTAGCGCAGTTGTAGCTTATCTTGCTGTTTCCGTTAACTGAAAGCTTTCCGGTCCCGCTGACATAAATGCCGCCGCCGCCGCCGTTAGCCTTGTTTGAATATTTTCCTGCGGCTTCTTGCGCGGCCTCGGAGGCCTCCGCTCCGATAAGGCAGTCCTTTAGTTCCACTTCTCCGGCCGCATAAATCGCTCCGCCGTAACTAGCCTCGCAACCGCTGATTGTACAACTTTCCAAGGTAGCTTTGGCGCTGCTGCCGCTTATGTAAAGTCCGCCGCCGTTTCCAGACGCGCTGCTGCCGGCGACTCCGTTTGTAATCGAGCAGTTTGCAAAGTCGGCTTGGCCCGCCGAGATTTCAAAGCCGTGGATTTTGTTAAACGTAACGTTCTTGCAGGTGAGGGAGCTTCCGTCCATCAAGATGCCGTAGGAGCCGCCGCCTGTGACCGCGCACTTTGAGCTTGGGTTCGTTCCGATGACCGCGACCTTTTTTCCGGAGCCGATCGAAATGTCTCCGCCAAGCGCCGCGTCCCCCAAAAGGTATATCGTGAACTCCGTTCCCGCCGAAAGCGACGAGGCGTCGATTCGCGCCATCGCGTTTTTGATCGTCAAAAGCGGGTCGTACTTGGTTCCCTTGTTGCTGTCGCTTGCTCCCGTTCCGCCGACGTAGAAGGAGCTGCTTTCGTATTTTTGTATTACCGTGTTTGAGACGTTGACCCCGCCGGTGGAAGTCACGTATGGGGCGGAGCCGTCGATCTTTCCGGTGGTGACGTTCGAGTAAATCTGGACGCTTTGGTCAAGGCGGACCACAACGCCGTTGGCGTCGCAAAACTCCACGACAAGCTCGTAGCTTCCGGGCGGCAGCGAGTCGAAGGCTGTGTTCGCCGTTCCGTCCAATGTGTAGCTTCCGCTGGACGGAGCGGCCACAGTGTCCGAGATCGGGAATCCCACAGTGGGTGTCGCCGCGCTCAGCGAGTAGGAGATTGCCGTGATGCGCGTCGCGTCGTAGTTTAGCGGAAGGCTAAGCTTTCCCGTCTCGCCGGATTTTTTGTAGTAGTCCAGGCTGAAGTTTGCGCTGATAACGGGAGAGTCGTCGCTTAGCATTACGGGCGTCGCGGTTTGCCTTGAAAGGATGATTTTTCCGCTGCCGTCAATCGCGTCCGCGCGCAAGGTCCATGAGCCGAAAGGCAGCGCTATGTCGAAGGCCAAAGTGCTAGAGTTTACGTTTCCGTGCAGCGGGCTGCTTTCGGGGACGGGGCTTCCGGAGTCCGGCGTTCCCCAGGCGCAAATGTCGTAGTGGTTTATGAACGATGTGACGCTGTCGGAGTCCGGGGCGACCGTTTTGGAGGCGGAACCCGTGTCGTTTTTGTCCTTGATTTTTCCGCAAACGCGGCCCATTCCCGCGGGCAGGTCGCCTACGATTAATATGGAGGAATTCGCGCCTTGGTCCGTTCCGCCGTAGCCGCCCTCCAGATTGCTGCACGAAGAAAGGCCTGCGGACGCGAAAATGCCGGCCGCCAACGCTCCCGCAAAAAACGCGGCCACAAACGAGAATGCCCTTAATGTCCTAAACAAGCGCGCTTTTCTCAAAAAATTGCCCTTTCTTCTATATAATTATCGGCGTTTTTTGCCAAAAACGGCGCAATTTCCCGACAAAAAATCGCCCACCCATTTTTTGCGCGTTTGGTAACAATTATAGCACAAAAAGGCCAAGAAGTCTAGGAATTTGCGCGGGGAACGGTTGGGCAGGAGAAGGACTGTCGGCCGGCCCGCGCGGCAAAATTTTTACGAATTTTTCAAAAAAAGTAAAATTTTTTGGCCTATCGTGTGTATCTATAAGGCATACAAAACTATAAGGAGAATTCTTATGAAAAGAAAATCATTTGACGAACTAACCTTCGCCGACGACGGAATGTTCCAAAAAGTCATGCAGAATGCTGAGCTTTCCGCGGAACTGGTGGAACGGCTTTTGGGCGTTCGCGTCAAGCAAGTGGAGTATCCGGAACTTGAAAAGGCCATAGAGCCCTACTACACCAGCAAGGGCGTGCGGCTTGCCCCGCTACACTTTCCGCAACATTTGCGTCGAAGAAAACTCCGTGAATTTGGATGACAAATGCGTCAAAGTCGTGTATAATGCAAAGGCGTACGAAAACGTGAAAGACGAAAAAGTCCGCGCGCTCTTGCGATTCATCCAGACCAACGAGCCGGGCGAGGACGACTTTTCCAAGCGTCTTTCCGAGTTCGTGGCAAGAGTCAAGGAAAACGAAAAATTCAGAAAGGAGTTCGCCGAAATGAATTTGCACGATTTTGACATTATGACCGAAGCCGCCGAAGAAAAGGCCATTGAAAACGCGCGCAACGCCCTAGCGATGAACCTGACCGCCGAGCAAGCCGCGCAAATCACCGGCCTACCATTAGAGCAAGTTCTGGAACTGCAAAAAGAACTGGTCGCGCAAACCGCAAATTAAGCGCCCGCCCCTTATGGTCTTGCCAACAATTACGGCGCGTTGCGGACCACGCGGAAGCCAAGATCGTTGTGGCTGTATTGCGGGTCGCCGCTGTACCGGCGAGCAACCGAACAGCGGTCAGCGTCAAAGCTCCAGCTGCCGCCACGGAAGACGCGCATGGAGCCGGACGAAGCGCCGAGCGGGTCGCTCACATTGCCATCCGTATTATATTGTCCGCTGTTATACCAGTCCCAACACCACTCATATACGTTTCCGCTCATGTCATAAAGGCCGTTGCTGTTTTCGGTCTTTCCCTTAACCTCATGCGTCTTGCTGTCGGTGGCAGTTCCTGAGTGCCACGCATAGTCGTCTATGTTGTTGCTTCCATTGTAGCCCGCAAAAACAACCGCGCTTGAGTCAGAGCTGTTGCGGTAGCCGTTCCAGTTTGTATTGTCCTTGTAGCTTCCCAGCGCGGCGTATTCCCATTCCGCCTCTGTTGGCAGGCGGTAGCCGTCGGCGTCAGGGTCGTAGCTGGCGGCGTTCCAAGTGGAATCGCTTGACGTAGGAATGCTGGCAAAAGCGAGCGTCGCCCAATTCGTCACGCCGCTCACGGTGTAGCAAGGGGTAAGGCCTTCGGCAGCGCTGCGTTTGTTGCAGTAGGCTATCGCGTGGTACCAGCTGACATTTTCAACTGGCAAGTTGGAGCCGCTAAAGCTGCTAGGATTGCTTCCCATAACATCGGTAAATTCCTCCTGCGTAACTTCGTGCTCGCACATGTAAAAGTCTTTGGTCAATGTCACTGTGTACGCCGTGTCACCTGCGGATGCGGCGCGCTTAAAGCTTCCTGCCGTGATTTTCTTAAAGTCGGCTGGGATTGCCGCGCTTCCTGCCGCTCCCATCACAACACAATTTGAATCAACAACCTTGTGGGCCCATTTTTGGCCTGGGCAAGACGAAAGCGTAAAGACAAACTTTACCTGAATAAAGAATCTGTCGTGTCC
>Ga0310695_10001766_pt1 | contig 48889 bp, 29 predicted proteins | sample RumenRJG_04DNA_FD_203882 | JGI IMG/M metagenome (GOLD analysis project Ga0310695, IMG submission 203882) | Bovine rumen microbial communities from Lethbridge, Alberta, Canada - RJG_04 (v2) (version 2) | ecosystem: Host-associated > Mammals > Digestive system > Stomach > Rumen | place: Canada... | reverse complement strand
GACGTTATCGCAGGAATGTTCCTCGGACTTATTTGCAGCGGAATTTCGGTGCTGTTCTTCCACGCTATCGGTTTAGCCTAAATATTTAAAAGCTTACCGCCCTTGATTTTTGTCAAGGGCGGTTTTTGTATGTCTGCATGCATCATAAAGGAGCACCAGACGATGCTCCTAAAAATTTAATCTAAGTCTTTCCTTTTAAGCGGCATAAAGCCGAGTTCCTCCTGCATAAGTATCATCAGGGGAATTCCGAGCAGCAGTGGGAAAGCCGTGCCGTTTAGGAAGATTGTTAATGACAGCAGATTAAATTCTACTTCCGGATAAATCAGCTTGACTGACGGCGCTATTATCAGCGTTTCGACCACTGACGAGACAACTACTACCACGAGCTGTTTGAGCAGGTCTTTTCCGGTTCTGAGTGAAAACTCTGTTTTTGCAAACTTTACAAAAAACAGGTAAAAAACAAACGGTGCTAAAAAATTCGCCGCAAAGCCTGCGATTGAGCTCCAGCGCAAGCTGTCGCTCATAATATCGCCAATAAGGTTGCCGATTGCAAAGGCGAAGCAGCCGGGAATTCCAAAGAACACTCCGAACACAGGCTTAAACAGCATTACCGGTCGGATGTCGGTAAAACCGGGGATAATGCTTATAACCTTGAACGGAATTGCGATTATAAGATATACGGCTATAAGGATTAACGTCAGCAAAATAAACTTTACGGGCTTGGGGAGGTTACTGTTTTTCAGAAACATTTTTCAGCCTCCTCTTCCCTTTGAATTCGATAATTTCGACAAGACTGCCTGCAACAATCAACACGGCGCCTATGATATGGAAAGGCGTGGGGATTGCCCTGTCTACAAGATTTTCGGGTAAAACCGCTCCCCAAATCAAGGAAAATACAATCTCGAGTGAGTAGATGATTGTCGATTCTGTAGCGGTGGCTCTCCTTTGAGCGAAGATGTTTAAGGTCTGCGCAAAGGCTACGATAAAATATGCGTGAATAAACAGGCTTGCGATTATCGTGCTCGACCACGGAATGGTGGCGAATGTGGACGGCTGTAGAACAAACCATATCACAAAGCTGATTACAGCGACAAATGCCGAGATAAAAACCGACAACGTGATTGAGTCGTGCTCACGAGCAAAATCGTTGAGCTTTACGATAAATACCGAGCGGATTATACATCCGAGTAACATAAAAAGCAGCCCGGCGTACGGTATTTGGGTCAAACTTCCGCCCAATGCTATTACAATTCCGCTCAAAACAAGAGCTACGGAAATCCATGTTTTTGCCCCTACGGTTTTCCTCATCGTAATCAGCACAACCGGCAGTACGACTACCGTCATCGAAAACGTAAACGCGCCTGTGGAAACGTCGAAGGACTTTAAGCCGTACATAAACAGAGCGTTGTAGGCGCAGTTGAGCACTCCGAGCAGCAGGCATTTCAGAAGTATTTTTTTGCTCGATTTACTCATTTCCCTTTTTATCCGTTTGAAAAAGCAGGCGGCGAGAACAACCGTTGCGATTGCGTTGCAGATAAATGTTGTCGCAAAAGGCAGGACACTGTCATGAATACACGAAAAAATAATTACCTCTGTTGACCAACAGAGAGTAACGCAGATAAGGCAAAGATTTGCCTGTAATCGGTTCATAACCAATTCCCCCTTAATAATATAATACCAAAATTATTAAATTCTGTCTATAATTAAGAGAGAATAACTTGACAAATAATTACGCTGTTGTAGAATAGTAACAGACTTTTTACTGTAACGGAGGCAAATATGATTTTAAGAAAGCTTGCAGAAGGCGCTCCCGAGGTGGATATTATTACAAAGCTCAACTTTGAGGCGTTCCCGATTGAGGAGCATACCGAGACGGATTTTATCTACGACTTTGAAAAAGATTCTCTCGACTTGCTCGGAATTTACCTTAAGGAAGCTCCTGAGGATTTTGCAGGTTACTTTTTGTGTATTAAAAACGAAAAGACCGTGTATATTTCATATTTCGCGATACTGCCCGAAAAGCGAAACCTCGGTATCGGCACAAAGGCGCTTGAAGCGCTTAAGGAGTACTACGACGGCAAGCAGATTGTTCTGTACTTTGAGAGCATTTTTGAAGAATGTGAAAATATCGAGCAGAGGAAGCGCAGACGCGAGTTTTATATGAGAAACGGATTTTTTGAGACAGGCTGGTTCATTACCGTTAAAGGAGTGAATTTTGAAATTGTCGGTTCTAAAAAGGATTTTGACCTGGAGTCATATCAAAAAATTCTCGATTGGATTCACGCCGAGATTCCGACTTTGGACTCGTACTTATACAGACTTGATAAATAACAAACACCGCCTTGATGAAAAATCAGGCGGTGTTTTTGTATTAATTCTCTTTTATTTTCTGACTGCCGGTTGTCCAGACGTGCTTTGCGTTGGCGTTTTGAAGATGGTAGCTAAGCGAGGAATCTGTGATTCCCGACGCCATAAGCGACACTACGGTGATGATACATTTTGTTTTCACGTCGATTGCTTCTTCGTTCCAAACCTCACCGAATAAAACATCGTCGTTTAAGTGCGCGAATGACGGAGCGAATTCTCCGAGCTGTTCTCTGCCGGCGGTCTGTACAATCTTTTCTTTCATTTCAAATTCCTCCTATTTCAATATTCTAAGCGTTTAATAATTTTTTTACGCAGGTGTAGGAGAGCTCGTAAATTGAATAAAATACATATCCGACCTCTGCCTGCTCCATAGCGTTTTTCTGCTTGTCGGTCACTACGGTATACGGATAAATTCCGTAGATGAACGGAAAGAAACAGTAGATAAACTCCTCTCTCGCCATTTCGCTCATATCGGTGCAGAACTTTTTGAGCATTTCATCAACCGCTTTAAGCGACTTGCCGTATGCCACCTTGAACTCGCAAAGACGTTCCTCGCGGCTGTTCTCCTCCATATCGTAGTGGTTCATACTCATAAGCTTTAAGAGCAGCTTGCGCTTTTCAAGGGATGAAGCAAGGGCTTTTGCAAGCTCATCCTTCGTCATACCGTCATTACTCTCAGTTATTTCGGTTAAATCCTCAACCCATAGCTCGTATTCCTTTTGCAGAATAGCGAGGAAAATTTCTTCCTTGGTCTCAAAATAATTGTAAATTGAAGCGCGTGAGAAGGTTGTGGAATCCGCGATTTTCATAATCGTAATATCCTTGAAGCTCATTTCCTTGTAGAGCGTTTTGCATGCGGAGATAATTTCTTCCTTTCGTGCGTTTGTCAGCTCGGGAGACCCCTTTGGCATATAAATCACCTTTTATTCTATTATTTAAATTATTCTGACATACTGTCAGTAACTATATAATACACCTATTCTGACACAATGTCAATATGTTGTTCCATAATTTGTGCGTTGAAATTAAAATTTTTTAGATGTATGATTATAACAGCGTTAACGCCAAAAATTGTTTGGAGGAAAAATATGAAACATTTTTCAAAAATACTTTCTGCCGTAATGGCAGTTTTGATGATAGCGTCGGGCTCGACAGCCGCTGTAAGCGCGGCTACTGTTAAGCCCTGCGCTCAGGTAAGGGTTATATGCAACGGCGGTAGCTGCGACAATATAGGGGAATTTTTAAAGCAGTATTGCGTTAATATTAACTGTAAATATAATGAAATTATCAAATATATTGACAACTACTGCCCCGGCGGTAATTGCAATAACTCAAAGCCGAGTGAGCCTGTAGTTACTCCCACTAAGCCTGTGGAAGAACCTTCGGAAACGGTTGCTCCGACTGAGCCTTTGCAAAAGCCGACCGAGCCTGTTGCCGTAGCGACTGAGCCGGCTGAAAAGCCTACAGAGCCGGTTGTTACTCCCACCGAGCCGACGGCTGCTGCGCAAACGGAAGAATCCGAATTTAACACAGCGTATGAAGCTGAGGTGCTCAGGCTTGTGAATATCGAACGCGGCAAGTACGGACTCTCCCCTCTTGCTATGGACAGCAAGCTGACAGAGGTTGCCCACATACGCGCAAAGGAGATTGTAATTAACTTTTCGCACACAAGACCAAACGGCAGCACTTGCTTTACCGCCGCCAAGGAAATGGGCGTAGCTTACCGTTCGGCAGGCGAGAATATCGCATACGGCTATCCTTCTCCCCAATCGGTTGTAAACGGCTGGATGAATTCAGAAGGTCACCGCAAGAACATACTCTCCCAGAGCTTCGGCAAAATCGGAATTGGCTGTTATAGGAATAACGGCACACTTTACTGGACGCAGTTTTTCACTGACTAAACAATAACAAAGGGTTGACTTTTTTGTAAGTAAAAGTCAACCCTACATTTTTATAGTTTTAAGCTAACTATTTTCGCGTTAATTATAGATTTTTAGAATTCGTCAATCAGTTCCGCCGCGTACCGCTGAATGAGGGTTGCGTCGGCGACTGTGACATAGCCGTCCTTGTTGGTGTCGGCAGCGAGCAGAGCGGTATCTGTCAGAGTAATCAGCTCCGCGGCGTGCTGCTGAACGAGTGTTGCATCGGCAACCGTGATATAGCCGTCACCGTTAACGTCACCGAGGGTATAATCAGTTGGTGTTGCGCTCTTTTCGGTTGTAACGTTAATTGTCACCGCGCCTGTTACCTTTGTGATACGGTAGGTGTTCTCCACACCGGTATCCTTTACGTTTTTATACGCGCCCTCTGCGGTTACGGAATCGAGAGTGTAGCCGTTTTTGAGAACTACAACAAAGTTTATTTGTCCGTCGCCCGTAACAACAGGATTTCCTGTGCCGCTGTCGCGCGCAACCGCGGTTGTTACGCCTGTTTCGTCTGCTGATGTGTAGTCCTGAGTGTAGTATACGTTAACTGACTCTACGCCCTCGTCGCAGTTGAAGCTTGCCGTGAAGGGTGAGGCTGTCTTTGTGTCGGTGTACTGAGTTGAGCCTATAGAAGCCTTTGCTGTAAAGGTGATTAGTGATGAAGATGTCAGCACGCTTGATACCTCGCCGTCAGCATTTACGGTGTTGCCGCAATCCGCGCAGGTGTATGAAAGCGTTGCAGTGCCGTAGCCCTCGCTCCAGCTCCACGACGGAGTTGTGCCTGAGGCGATTGTTCCGTGCTCGCACTGAACGGTTTTAATTGTGATGGTTGTGTCGCCGCTGATTTTTGTAATGCGGTAGGTGTTTGCAAGCCCGGTGTCGGTCGGACCCTTGATGTTTTTGTATGTTCCCGAGGTAACCGTTACGCTGTCGAGCGCGTAGCCGTCGGCAATATTGATTGTAAAGTTAACCTGACCGCTGCCTGTTGAGTCGGGCTCTCCGGTATCGCTGCTGCGTGAAACGGTCGAGCCTGTGGCTGTAACGGATTCGCTTTCACCTGTGTAGTCCTGAGTATTATAAACGGTAAGGGAGCTTACTCCGCTGTCGCCGGCGAAGGTAACTGTATAGCCGTTATCGACTAATTCTTCCTGATTTACCGAATGGTCGCAGGCGTCAACAGCAACGGTCATGGGGATTGTCTGCTTTTCTGTCGCGCCGCACTTGGTGCAGGTGTAAGTCTTTACTCCTGATGATGTTGAGGTAGCCGCGGTTATCACTGTACCCGAGTTCCATGTATGGCTCTGTGAGCCGCCCTTGCAGGCCGTTACGCTTGTCGCTGTCGCGAATGAAGGTGCGCTTGATGATACTGTTGTCGGCCAAGAAGCCATAATATAGTTAACCGCCTTCGGGAGCGAATAACTGAGCATTACGCTGCCGCTGCTGCCTGCCTTGGCGTTGATAACCTTGCCTGCGGTATAGCTTGTTGTGCTTGAAGCGTACTTTTGGTTGCTGCCGAACCAGCTTGATTTTGCCGAACCATCCATTCCTGTTGTGCCTGCTGTAAAGACTGTTGCGCCTTGAATGGAAATTGTGCCGTCGGCGTCAATCGCGGAGTTATCGCCGCCCGACTTCATACTGAATACCGCCTGGGTTCCGCCGTAAAGATACAGACCGCCGTTGGAGTCAAGTCCGTCGCCGTTGCAGTTTACGTACAAATCTCCGCCGTAGATGTAGATGTTATAGTTGCCTGATGTTTGACTGCTTCCGCCGCCGGGATTAAATCCGCCGCCGCTGCCGGGACGTCCGCCGGGGCCTCCGCCGGGATTAAAGGTATTTCCGCCGCCCGCGCCGGGATCCGAGCCGTTTGTGCTGCCGCCTGCGGCGTTTACGCCGTCGTCGCTCGCGACAACATAGTAACGTCCGGAATAGACGTATACAGTGCCGCCCTCGAGCCCTTCATAAGATGTGCTGATGTTAACGTCGGGGTCGCGGTCAAAGCCGTTTTCTGTGCCGAGCGTTAATGAGGTGTCGGCGTGCATACCGTCGTCGCCTGTCTGAATAGTGAAGGTGCCGCCGGTTACGGTAGCGTTTGCGTCGGAGTGAATTGCGTCGTCGCCTGTGTTAATGGTGAATGTACCGCCTGTGATGTTGAGCGCAGGCTCGATACCTGCCTCCTCGGCACGGTCGCCCGAAGCCTTTAAGCCCTTGCAGCTGTAGGCGTTTGCGAGAGTATCGTTCCAAACGCTGTAGCCCTTCCATGTGCGGATATCGAATGTGCCGCCGTTAATGTTCAGCGCGCTGTCAGCCTGAATTCCGTCGCCGTCAACATCAATATCGAATGTGCCGCCGTTGATTGTCACCGTGCCTGCGGACTCGGTGTCGATAACCGTTCCCTCGGTTTCGTCTGTGGCGTCGGGAGCACTCTTAATACCGTCGTTTGCGGCTTTGATTACATATGTGCCTTGGTTGATTACGATACTTCCGTCGCCGGCTATGCCGTTGTTGACAGCCGCGCCGGAGGTTGTCGCTCCGTAGTATTTTGAATTGCCGCTGACGTTTATTGTGCCGCTCTGGTTAAATATCAGCGAGGCGGTCGCGCCGCCCTTGATGCCGTTCTTGGCGTTGGCTACTGCATTGAGATTGCCCTCGCCGCAGAAGGTAACGGTTGAGCCGCTCTTTACCTTTACCGCCGCGCCCTCAAAGGCTTCCGCAACAGTTGTGTCTGTTGAAGTCTCATCCGCAGGGTCTTCATTATCGGTAAGGGTTGAAGTGCCTACAAGATGAATGTTTACATTAGCCGACTTTTTCACAACAACCGGCGCGGTGGTCGAGGACGAAAGCGACAGGTTGTCGAGAATGAGCGTTACGTTGCTCAGCCCTTTGCTGACAACAACCGAGCCCTCGGAACAACTGCCTGTGATACGGTAAGTGCCTGCCGTTGTGATAGTAAGCGTTGTGCCGTCGATTGTGTAGCCGCTGCCTGCCGAGGTTTCGGTGATTGAGCTGTTCGAGAATGTCAGCACCGCGCTCTGCTCGGCAACTGCCGAAACGGAAGAATCCGCGTTAACCTCTGCCGCAGAAACCGCGGTGATTGTGAAGGTTGATATCAGTGCAAATACCAATATCAGGGATAATAATTTTTTTGCCATAATTAAACTCCTCTCATTTTAATTACTCTACCGTGGGGTATTCGAACGCGATAGAATTTTTTACGGTATCATTGTAGAGAAGAATCCTTAAAAAAACTTTAAAAACTAAATAATTATAAGAATAATTTTATATATAAAATATGTACAAATACTGATAATATGTTGACTTTTAGAAATCTTTGTATTATAATTTAATTGTAACATCTTATTTAGTACAAATAAAACAAACCCACGCAAAGCATTTCCGTTTGCGGGGTTATAGAAAGAATGGTGATTATTTTGGATTTATTAGTAATGATATGCGCAATATTTGCTGTTCCGGTAGTTTGTTTTGTTTTCTTTTTCCGCGGACTTAAAACGATAAAAAGCTGCAAAAAAGAAATGAAAACAAATCCCGATGACAAGCTAAAAAACGAAATCAAAAAGCAGACTGTAATAATGGTCGTCACCGGGTTGATTGGAACAGTAACCGGAGCGGTATCTTTATATGTATTTATAAATCTTATGCTTCTGTTAACAGGCGCAATTCCGGCAATGTAAAGAAGGTTATTAAGTTTTATGTTATTAATTATGATTATATTTGGACTGATTGTTATTGTCGGTCCTTTGATTTGCATTATTATGTTATTTTACAGTTTGTCGGAGCTGATTAAGGATAAAAAAGCTATTAAAGCGGCTTTGGAAAACAAAGATAATGATGATAATATAAAGCTTGGAACAAGACTTAAAGGGCTAAATGATGATATAAAAAAGCAGATAGTCAGAATAATAGTAACAGGAATTATCAGCGCGGCTTTCGTTGCTTTTGTGATTTATATTATTATTTATATCAGCCGTATTGTTTCGGGCGAGATTTCGATAATGTGAAACATTGGAGACGATTATGAAGGTTAAGACATTTTATATTATTCTCGCCGCGCTGCTGATTGTATGCGCCGGGTTGACTGTGGCTCACCTGATTTACGATTCAAACGCGTATCAGAACAGCTCGATAATCTATTTTATCTCAAAGGAGCTGTGGTGATATGAGGATTAAAAAGCGTTACGCCTTTGCGGTGTTCGGCGTGGTTATACTGATATTCGGCTTATTGAACCTCGGGGTTTATCTGATTATGACTCAGCGGCTCGGCAACAATTACAGCGGTACAGATCAGATAAAAATGATAGATGTTAAGCGGTATTTGCCGTTTGAGAAGGAAGCGGACTTGGCAAAGGTAAATTCATCGCTTAAGCTGAAAGACAAGTTGCCTGTGCTTGATGGAGCGGCGGCATTAGTACCTGTTTACGCGTCGATTGTAAACGCCGTTTACCCCGAGGGCTCGGTTACTTATGAGGGCGGCAGCTTTTCCGACGACAATTATTACGGCGAGAATTTTGCCGGCGACAGCAAAATGCAGTACAAAAACACCGTCCGCGGATACAAGGCGGTTGTTGACGGCGATACGGATATTTTCTTTGCCGCCGCACCGTCAGATGAGCAAAAGCAGTACGCAAAGGACAAGGGAGTTGAGCTTGTATATCAGCCTGTCGGTCAGGAGGCGTTTGTTTTCTTTGTAAACGAGAAGAACCCTGTGGATAACCTTACCGTGGAGCAGGTCAGGGATATTTACGGCGGAGATGTTCAAAACTGGGCTGACGTCGGCGGAGCTAACCGCGTAATTAACCCGGTGACAAGGCTAAAGGGCAGCGGCAGCCAGACCGTTATGGACAAGTTTATGGGCGAGCGTAAAATTGCGCCTAAGTCCCCTCTCGCCTTTACCGGCGCGTCAATCGGCTTTTCATTCCGCTACTACCTTAACGATATGGTCGGCAATCAGGCGGTTAAGATGATTTCGCTTAACGGAGTTTACCCAAATACCGAAAACATAAAAAACGGCAGCTATCCGCTTGTTTATCAGTTTTACGCGGTGTACCGCAAGGACAATCAAAATGAGAATGTCAAAAAGCTGATTGACTGGACGCTGTCGTCCGAAGGTCAGGATTTAATTGAACAATGCGGTTACGCAGGAATAAAGTAAAATAGTAAACGCGCAGAGAGTTTTTTGCTCTCTGCGCGTTTTGTTTGAGTATCAATATTCGATTTCCTCGGCTATGCACTCTGTATAAAAGCCTTGAATTTCCTTGGAGATATATTCCATTTTATCAAGCAGTACGGGCATATCAGGGCTGATAAAGGGACAAATCTCAAAATTTATCAAATGAGCCTTCATAAATTCTTCCGATTCGTGGGTATCTACCTTTGAAATGTAGCTGACGTAAGGCTTAAACTCCGCAAGTTTACCTACCGAGTATTTTTGAATATCCCCCGCGTCCAGTACATCAATCCTGCCGTCGCCGTTAACGTCGCCTACGCTGAGCTGAGAATTATTCACATATAAACGCCTGTATACAAATGGATTGTTTTTCGCTTTTTGAATACAAAAGGCGTCAAGCACATCGGTTTTTCCGTCGCGGTTAAAATCTCCCATTACGTAATACTTATCCGCTATGGAATTAAACGCGTAGAGCGTTTCGTGAAAACGCTTTGTGAGTTCTCTCTCCTGCTCGTCGGTATATTTATAAATCGTTTTGTTTTCCTCGGTGTCGGTTTCGTAGTCGTAATCAGTATAATAATCCGATATCCCTTCATTATCGTCGATTGCGGTTTTCAGGGCTGAAAGAGCGTTTTGAAAAATATTCCACTCTTCCTCGGGATAGCAAATGTTTTTCAGTGCAGAGGCTTTTTGGTAGGTTTTGTACGCGTAAAACGGATCTAACTTCATATTATACAGCTTATTTTTGGCAGTTTCATACGCTGTATGATAATCCTCTGAGGTTGAAGATTCGCTGTTCAACACAGCCTCGGCATCATAAAAAGCGTTGAAAAACTCTTGTTTGTCATATATTGAGCCTTCTCCTACCATACCGATAACATTCTTGTTGTAATAATTTACAAACAGCTCGAGCCTTCTTTTGTTTTTATCCGTTGTTTCCTCGGCATAAGCACCGAATACCGCGCAGGAAAGAACAGTAACAAAGACGAGTATTACGGAAATCAGTTTTTTCATAGCTTACACCCTTTCTGTTTTTTAATATACAAGCGATTTTTGGATTGCGGTGGCGTCGAGTACGTCGCAATAGCCGTCGACGTTAAAATCGCCAAGCTTCGTTTGTTCTTCGTTAAGCTGAGCCTTTTCAGCCGCGAATTTTTGAATCAAAGCTGCGTCGAGGACATCGACAACTCCGTCGCCGTTGACATCGCCAAGCTGCGGTTTTAACTCGGGTTCGGGAGGTTCGACATTAATCATCAGCTTTGCGCCCTGCTTTGTTTCGATATCAAAGTTTCTGAGGTCGAGCGTAAATGTTACTGTTGAGTGGTCATCAGGTACGGTGAACATGCAGGTGCTGCCGTTATAAACAGCGTCAATTTCTTCATCCGCAGGGTATTGCCTTTCCTGTGCTGTGCCGAAATTATGCTCCCAAGGGTTAACAATAGGATTGCCGTCCTCGTCAACGGTATTTACGACGAATTTAATCTGGTAATTATCGAAGGCGTCAATGTTCTTCATTGTCAGCTGCCAAACGCCTTCCTCAATTTCTTCCAGAGCGTTTGCGGTATCGTAGGGATCCCAATTTGAGCCGTTCAGGTAATTGCCCTCGCCGTTACCTGCGGCGATTACCGAGTACACTGAAAAATTTATATATGGCGGAGGAAAAATTCCGTCGCTTTGTACGGTTACGGCTTCGGTCTCGGGGTCAAAGGTAATGGTGACATCACAGGTATAATCCACCTTAAATTTATAAGGATGATTAGTGTCCGAATAATAGTCACCGTAGAGTGTAACGTGGTCTTTTACGACATAAAACTCGACGGTTTGAGGCTCCACATTTTTAGCCGTGAGCTCATAAAGTCCTGTTTCTTCGTTATAGGTCATTAAAACCTCGTCGGGATCGGGGTAAAAGCCTGTATTAACCACCTGCACGCCGTAAACAGGCGGCGTTACGGTAATCAGGAGCGTTGCTCCCTTTTTGGTTGCAAAGTTAAAGTTTCTTAAATTGAGCCTGAACTTTACCGTTGAGCCGTTCTGAGGAACGCTGAAAATACAGTTACTTCCTCCGTAAGCAAGGTCAATTGTCTCGCCCGTAGGATATTCCGTTTCCTGTGCCGCGCCGAAGGTATGTTGCCAAGGATCCGGCGCGGGTTCATAGTTATCGTCAATGGAATTGACGGCGAATTTAATGCTGTAGTTATTGCTTGCCTTGACATTCGTCATTGTCAGCTCAAAAATACCGTCAGCGACTTCTTCCATAGCGTTTGAGGTATCGCAGGGATCATAGTTTGCGCCGTTCAGGTAATTGCCCTCGCCGTTGCCGGCGGCGATTACCGAGAATATACCAAGATTTGGATAATAAATAGATACGCTCTCGCCAAACACGTTGATTTCACCTGTTAACGGCTCAAAGGTAAAGGTTACGTCGCAGGGACCTTCTAAATAAAAGAAAATAGGATAGTCACTGCACCAACCGTCTTTACCGGGAATTTGAGCATAGTTTTTTAATAAATAAAAGTAGTAGGCAGTTTGAGGCTGAAGGTCTTTTACGGTCAGCGTATATAAAGCAGTGCTTTCGTTATAGGTCATATCCGGCTTTAACAGCGTTCCCACACCTACACTACTATAATCTTCCGAATCCATCAACGCTACGCTGTAAACATCAGGCTCGGGCTCAGGCGGAGTTACGGTAATCAGAAGCGTTGCTCCCTTTTTGGTTGCAAAGTTAAAGTTTCTTAAATTGAGCCTGAATTTTACCGTTGAGCCGTTCTGAGGAACGCTGAAAATACAGTTACTTCCTCCGTAAACGAGGTTAACCTTCTGACCTGCCGGACACTCCGTTTCCTGTGCCGCGCCGAAGGTATGCTGCCAAGGATTTGGCGCGGGCTCGTTGTCCTCGTCAATAGAATTGACGGCGAATTTAACGTTGTAATTATCGAAAGCCTCAACGTTTGTCATTGTCAGTTCAAAAATACCGTCCGCGACTTCTTCCATAGCGTTTGAGGTATCGCAGGGGTCCCAATTTGCACCGTTCAGGTAATTGCCCTCGCCGTTGCCGGCGGCGATTACCGAGAGACAATCCACTTCGGTTTCAACAGCTACGCCGTCGCCTAACACGTCGATTTCCTCAGTGATCGGATTAAAGATAATGGTTACGTCGCAAGTGCTTACTACGTCAAATGATAAAGGATTTTCACTGCACATACCGTATTCGCCGGGTGTTTGAGAATTGTTTTTGAGCAAATAACAGCTTACGGTTTGAGGCTGAACATCTTTTACGGTTAGCTCGTACAAGCCGGCGCTTTCGTTATAGGTCAGCTTGGGCGTTTTTGGAGCTGAAGGGTCTGAACCGAAAAAGATTTCCTGATTTTGAACCGCAAGGCTGTAAACATCACCCGAGGGCGGAGTTACGGTAACGGTGAACTTTGCTCCTGTTTTTGTCTCAGGGTCAAAATTTCTTACATCGAGCCGTAAATTGACCGTAGAATAGTCTTTTTCTACCTTAAACGCTATGTTGCGGCTGCCCAAAATTGAAGCGTCGGTTTCAACGCCTGAGCTTACGATTTCGTTGTTCGGGTTGCCGAAGCCGTAGCTTACGTTTGGCTTTGTGTTTTCGGTCGGGTTAACTCCGAAATAAACCTGACAGTACGGATCGGATGACGTCATAACGTTTTTGTAGGTGATCTCCCAAACGCCTTTTTCGACCTCGGTCAAAAGGTCATCCTCCGAGGTGTAGTCCCAATTGAAGGCGTCGTTGCCGAAGCCCAAGAGCACAACCTTCCTTACGTTAAACGGAACAACGCCCTTGCCGTAAACATTTGTCGTGTGTGTGATTGGATCGAAGGTTATGAGTATATCACAAGTTGAAACAATGTCGAAAATATAATAGGTGGATTGTATGTCAAAATCCTCTTTTATGCTGTGGTTTTTAACTATCTTTATCCGCACATCGTTTCGGGGTTGAACGGCATAAAGCCTTAGCTTGTATACTTCCGCGTTTGGATCGTATGTCATATTGGTAGAAGTGTCATAAATATTGTCCTCGTAATAGAAGATGTTAGTTCCTATCACGCTGTATACCGCGTCGCCTGCGGCAATTTCGTCATCATTTGCGGTTTTATCATCGGAAAGGATTTCATCTTCATTGATGGTGATTTCTTCATTTTCCAAGGCACTTACGCTGAAAGCTCCTGCCTGACAAAACACGCTCAGCAGTAAAGCGGCTGTTAAAAATATTGACAATAGCTTTTTCATAGTTTTCATCCTTTCAGGCTTAGTAGAGCAGGTAATAGTCCACGCCCTGTTGCAGATAAACTGTGCCGCTGCGGAGAATATCTCCGTCGGAGCTGTAGAAGGTTACTGTATAATTTCGGTCATAGTACAGCACAAAGTCCGCGGTGTATTTTACATCAAGCTGCCAATCGGGATTTCCCCAATCGTCTATTTGCGTAACTCCGCTTCCGAGAGCTTTACCCGTTTCATCCTCTACACGGCAATAGTATGTCTTGCCTTTCGCGATATTTCTGTCAACAGAGGTCAAAAAGCGGCAGCCGTACGCTTCGGACACGCTCGGTCTTGTAGGCTTTGGGGTATCGTCGGGAAGCGCTCCTATCGCCCAGTCGTCGGTGTCAATCATTTTTATATTAACGGTTTCCTGCTCCTCTGTGGGTTCGGGAGCTTCACCGGAAGGTTCGGGCGAGGTTTCGGATGGCTTTGAGCTTTCTTTATTTGGCTTAGTGTTATTTTGAGCTTTTGTTTCTTTGGTATTATCAGCAGCTTGTGAGCTGTGGTTATAGTAATTTGAAACGGCGCCGCCGTCATTTTCCGGCGGTTCAGTGATAAATTCTGAGGGGGAATTGTCCGCGCCGGAAAACGCCGGAGACTTGCCCGACGGATTTGTGTTATCCGTGCTGTCCGGCTTGCTTTCGCTGTTAAAGGAATCTGACTTTGAGGGGGAATCCGATATGGGATTTGTCAAATTCACGTTTTTATTCATTCCGAACATCACAAAGATGATAACCGCCGAGGCTAACACCACGCTTGCCGCGATAGCCGCGACATAGCGGTAATAGCTTTTTTGCGGAGCAGCTTTCGGCGCCTTTGAAGGTATCTCAAGCGCTTTATTTACCCACTGCCCGGGCACTTCTATATTTTTAAGTTGATTACAATTAAATTCAAATTTATCCACGCTTAATCACCTCCGTATAAAGCTTTAAGTTTTTCCCTTCCGCGTTTCAGCCGGGCTTTTACGGCACTTTCACCGATTTCGAGTATTTCCGCGATTTCGTTAATCTTATATTGCTCGCTGTAGTAAAGATAAAGCACGTCGCTGTACTTTTGAGGAAGCTTCATCAACGCCCATGAGATATCGTGCCTGTCCTCCTCAAAATTTACACTGACCTTCCGCGCCTCGTCAAGCGTTATGAGCCGTTTGTTTTTTCGCAAGAGATTATTGCACTCGTTTATCGCAACTCGTATCAGCCACGCTTTGAGGTGCTTTTCGTCCGAAAAGTCGGGAGAACTTGAGAAAAGCTTAAAAAAGACGTTTTGAAAACAGTCTTCTGCGTCAGGATAATTCTTTAATCGCATTATACACACGCTTACAACCGTTTGAGAATACTTATGCACAGTCTGCTCAAACGATAAGCCTGCGTATAATTTATCCGGCATTTTTCTCACCCCTCATTAATAAAACAATTCAGAAGGCGTTTTGGTTACATTTTTTTTGAAAATTTTTTAAATTATTTTATATTTTTATTTTCGCCTATATTCTTTATTATGTCAACATCTTTTTCAATCATATGTGATAAATAAAAAGCCTGCTGTACTCAAGCCGTTTTGGCTGAATACAGCAGGCAATTTAATTAAGCTTTAATTCAATTAATTATCTTGAATTAGTTAAACTGAGAATTGTAGATTTCGCTGTAAAGTCCGCCGAGCTCCATGAGTGAGTCGTGGTTACCGGTTTCTACAATATTACCGTCCTTCATAACAAAGATAAGGTCGGCGTTTTTGATGGTGGAAAGTCTGTGCGCGATAACAAAGCTTGTTCTGCCGCTTGTCAGAGAATCCATCGCCTTCTGAATAAGAATCTCGGTTCTGGTATCAACGTTACTTGTCGCCTCGTCGAGAATGAGCATAGGCGCGTTCTCGGTCATCGCTCTCGCAATGGTAACAAGCTGTTTTTGACCTGCTGAGAGAGCGCTCTCCTTCTGAATCTCGGTGTCGAGACCGTCGGGCAGTGTTGCTACATAGTGGCTGAGGTTTGTTTCCTCGAGAATCTCCTGAAGTCTGTTCTCGTCAACGTTCTTGAGGTTATATACTATATTCTCTCTGAGAGTTCCGTTGATAACCCATGTCTCCTGAAGAATCATACCGAAGATTTCTCTGAGCTCCTGACGCGACATATCCTTAATGGAAACGCCGTCGACAAGGATATCGCCGCTGGTGATTTCGTAGAAGCGCATAAGCAGGTTAACAAGAGTTGTCTTACCTGCACCGGTAGGACCGATGATAGCGACCTTCATACCGGGCTTAATCTTTCCGGAGAAGTTTGTGATAGTAAGCTTTTTGGGATCGTAGCCGAAGCATACGTCCTTAAACTCAACCTCGCCGCGGATGTTGTTGTGGTCGAGGAGCTGCTTCTTCTCTCCCTCATCGGGAAGCTCTTCCTGCTCGAGGAAGGTAAATACTCTGTTGCAGGCAGCAGTACCGAGCTGGATTGTCGAGCTCGCCTGGCCGATTTGAGCGAGAGGCTCCTGGAACAGTGAAACATATACGATAAAGCCTGTGATAACGCCGATATCGGAAATAGCGCCGTTTGCAAAGAGCAGACCTGCTACGATAAGCACTGCGGCGTATGTAAGGTATGATACGAACTGCATTGCAGGCTCGATGAGAGTACCGATTGCCTGTGATTTGTAGAGGATAGTACCAAACAAATCGTTCTTCTCTCTGAACTCCTCCACCTTCTTGTCCTCGGCGTTGAAAGCCTTGATAACGAGCTGACCTGAATAGTTTTCTTCAACGGTAGCGTTAACGTCACCGAGAATCTGCTGGTTCTTGTCGAACAGCGGAAGCGCGAATTTGAAGGTAAGACCGATGATAATCAGCATAATCGGCAGCGAGCATACTACTACGAGAGCCATCTGCCAGCACGCGATGAACATAGCGATAAATACGCCGACGAGCATTACGCCCGACTGTACAAGCATACTTACCGAGTTCTGCAGCGAGGTGCTGAGAATATCAACGTCGTTGGTGATAACCGAGAGGATATCACCGGTTTGTGTGGTGTCAAAATAGTTCAGAGGCATTTTGTTGATTTTTACGGAAATCTGCCTTCTGATATCCTTTGAGAACTTCTGGATAATTGTGTTGAGAATAAAGCCGGAAATAAAACCGGTGATGAACGCTGTTGCAACGTAGAATACGAGCAGCAGAGCGTAATTCAATACGTTATCCATATTGATAACGAAATTACCTGCAACCGCTTCTTTGCCGACCGGTGAAATTTCATTGGTCAGGCTGCGGATTGTTCCGGGAGTTAAAATTGTAAAGATAACGGACGCGATAAGCAGAACAATCGCAACGATAAACGGAGCGTAGTAATTGTGGAAAGCCTTTACAAGGCTGCCTAATTTGTTCTTTTCCTTAGCAGGGGCTTTGGTTGTTGTACTCATAATCCTAACTCCTCCTTACTAAGCTGTGATAACGCAATCTCCTGATATACAGGACAATTTCTGACAAGGTCGTAGTGCTTGCCGATACCAACCATCTTGCCGTTATCCAATACAACAATCTGGTCTGCGTCCATAATTGTACCAACGCGCTGTGCGATGATAACTCTTGTGGTGTCGGGAAGTTCCTCTGCGATACGGCCTCTAACGGTCTTATCGGTCTTATAGTCAAGTGCCGAGAATGAGTCGTCGAAGATAAGAATCTCGGGCTTTGTGGCAACCGCTCTCGCGATACAGAGTCTTTGCTTCTGTCCGCCCGAGAAGTTTGAACCGCCCTGGGCAACCTCGGAATCGTAGCCGTTTCTCTTCTTCATTACGAAGCCGTCGGCGTCAGCGATTTCGGCAGCCCATCTTACGTCCTGCAGCGTCATTTCGGGATCCTTAAACGCGATGTTATCCTTGATGTTGCCCTTGAAGAGGAAGCCTCTCTGAGGAGCGTAACCGATGCGGTCTCTCAAATCTGACTGGAGAACGTCCTTAACGTTTACGCCGTCGACAAGAACCTCACCGCTTGTGCAGTCCGCCATACGGGGAATCATATTGATGATAGTCGTTTTACCGCTGCCGGTAGCACCGATAAACGCGATAGTTTCACCCTTCTTAACCTTAAACGAAATGTCGGAAACTGCCTCTTTATCCGAGCCGGGATAAGCAAAGCCGACATTTTTGAATTCGATTGTACCGGTTTCCTTGAAGTCAACGGGATTATCGGTATCAACGATGGAAACATCATGCTCGATAACCTCGTAAATACGCTTTGCGCTGACAGCGGCTCTCGGCCAGATAACAATGAGAGTTACCATCAAAACGAAGGACATAATAATCTGGCTTGCAAGCATTACAAATGCGTTGGTTGCGCTGAATGCCTGAGCGGCTTCTTCCATCTTCATACCGTTGAGCACATATGCGCTTGCCCAGAGGATTGAAAGAGAAAGTCCGGACATAACCATCATTACAAGAGGTGTGAAGAACGACAGTGTTCTGCCGGCGAAAATCTGAACCTTTGTGAAGGCAGCGTTAACCTTTTCGAACTTGCCTTCCTGATAAGACTCAGCGTTGAACGCTCTTACAACTCTTACGCCTGTAAGGTTTTCTCTCGAAGCAACGTTGAGTGCGTCGGTCAACTTCTGTACAATCCTGAACTTAGGAGTTAACATCATCAGCAAAACAACAACTGCGACAATAAGAATTACCAGCCATACTGCGGTAACGATTGTCAAAGAAGCGTTTGCGTACTGCAACAGAAGAATTACAGACCAAACCATAACTACCGGTGACAAAAACGCGGTCTTTAAGAATGTGAGCCACGCAAGATGAACGTTCTGCATATCGTTGGTGGTTCTGGTAATCAAAGACTCGGTTGAGAAAGAAGCGAAATCCGCGATTGCGAACTTGTTAACTCTCTCGTACATCTTCTGTCTGATACCGGTGATACTGCTGGCGGCGGTTGCACTGGCAACGAAGCGGATAATAACCTCGACCGAAGCCATTAAAATAGCGCATATAACCATATACAGGCCATACCACCAGATTTCGGCTACACCGTTTTGCCTACTGTTCTGAACAGCGCCGGTAAGCAAGCTGATGTAGCTTACGATTTGCATCATGAAGAAAACTTCGCATATGGTCAAAAGAAAAATTGCGATGACCGATATCCAGTTTTTGGGCTTCATGTTTTTGAAGAGTAATTTTAACATAACATCCCCTCTTTAAAAAAATTTGCTTATTTTAACGGCAAAGCTGCCATTAATAACTAAATAAAATCAATTTACCAGCTTGACTCGGGTATTGTCACCCTAACCGACAAGCCTCCGCCCTCTCGCTCAGATATTACAAGCTTGCCCTTGCACATAAGCTCAAGCCTTTGCCTGATATTATCAAGCGCGATGTGCGGCTCGTTGTCATCAACAGGATTGAAACCAACGCCGTCGTCCTCGACGATAATCTCGCTTGAATTATCCGTTTGTCGGGTGACGACTGAGATATGAATCGGCTCGCTGCTCGATTTCATACCGTGCTTTACGGCGTTTTCAACGATAGGCTGCAAGGTCAGCGGCGGAACGCGGAACATAGTGTGCGGAGTATCGAAGTTTACAAACAGCACATCCTCAAACTGCGCCTGCTCAACGGCGAGGTAAGCGCGTGTATGCTCTAATTCGTCCTGGAAAGGAATTGTATCCTCGCTCGCGATAGCCGTAAAATTCTTGCGCAGGTAGGTTGTGAAGTCCAGCGTAACCTGCTTTGCCTTGCCGGAGTCTTGGTCGCAAAGGTAGTAAATGCCCATCATTGTATTGTAGATAAAGTGCGGGCGCATTTGCAGCACCATAACGCTTGCGCGCTGATGGGCGATTTCACGCTGCTGTCGCATATACTGCTCAAAATTATCTGAGATGATAATGGTGAACATCATCATCGCGCACAACACCATTCCGAATATAATGAATATCGCGAGATAGTTAAACAGATAGATAAGCAACGCCGTCGTCATCGGCAGTAAATAGACTAAAATCGCGGTAAAGTACCTTTTTGAGAGCTTTTTGCGCCGTCTGATAACTCCAACAATGTTGAGTACCATCATCAAAACCATCGGAAGCGGAATCAGTATGAACAACGGTCCGCGGAAGAACTGAATATCAGACGCAATATAGTAGAAAGCATCCGTAAACTGAGCGATAATCAGTACGATAAGATATACGCCCCAAATCGCTAAAACTGCACGGAACAGCAAGCTTTTTTTGATGCTCTCACCGCACCTGTGCAACATCAGAACTGTCGGCATCTGCATTAATGGGGAAACTGACAAAAATTCCAAAAATACCAAAACTCTTTCCGTTTGAGCCATATCGGAAATTTTGTAGATAATTATATCGGTATAAAATACGCTGACGCTCAGCAAAAGCATAGAGAAAAACGTGATGAAATATCCCTTGCTCCAGCGGTCGATAGCAGGCAAAATTGCAGAGAACGCTATGCCGAATATCATCATAAGAAGCATTGCTCCGCCTACGGAATAACCGACAATATCAACCCAGCTTGTCACGCGCCGTCGCCTCCCGTCCAAAACGGGTATCTGAGATTTTTGAGCTGCTTTCTGACTTCCTCAGGCGTGATGGGCTTGAGCATAAAGCCGCTTGCTCCCGTACTCCATGCATCAAAAGCGTATTCGCTGTATGCCGTAAGATACACGACGTTTGTACGAGGATTGATTTCAAGCAAAGTGTGACATAAATCAAGTCCGCTCGCGTTTCTCAGCTCAATATCCAAAAAGGCAAGTGAAACGCGGTTAGCTTTTGCGTACTCTATCGCTTCAGAAGCTTGGGTAAAGCCCATTACCGTCGCGTTAGGCATAACTTCCTCAAGGATGGGCAGACCACCGGTGAGAATCAGCTTTCTGTCGTCCACCATAATGACGTTTGGACACTCGTCGCTCTGCGCAGCCGCTGAGAGAAGCTGATTAACGTCAGTGCCTAAAACCTCGGAGAGACGTGATATCATAGCGGCGTCAGGCAGACGGCTTCCTGTCTCCCACCGAACTACCGTGGAACGGGTAACGTACATCTCATCTGCCAAAGCCTGTTGTGAAAGCCCTTTTTCAGTTCGAAGTTTTCTCAAAGTATCAGAAAAAAACTGACTCATTATATGTAATACTCCGTTTTTTTCGTAAATTCTAAATTTTTCGTCAAATATCCTTCGTTTTATTATATACAAAATAATTAAATATTACAATATGTTTTTATAATTTTTGCTGTTCCAAACTGGAACAGCAAACAAAGCTCTTGCTTATGCGGTTTTTTAGAAAAAAAGTTATAAATAAAAGCGTATAGCCGCCATTAAAAACAGGCGGCTATACGCTTTATATTTCTTTAGAATAATTATAATTATACTTTAATTATTTTCTTGCGGTCATATTGTATACGAACACTTCGCTGATTTCGTGGTCGTAGCCGTCATAAAAGCCCTTGGGCATTCCGAGAACAATACGCGCTCCGCGGTTGTAGAGCAGCAAAAGCCGGTTTTGAGCTTTATCAAAGGTCAAGCCCTCAATCTCGCCCTGCTTTGTTACATCGTCAAAGGTGCGCTCGAGAGTAACGATACAGTCGGTCTTGCCGTCCTCGATTTTAGTGCGGTAGAGATGGTCGGGCTCGTTGTCGTCAGCAGTACCGTCGTCGGCAGTCATATAGAAGTATCCGTTGTAGTAGGCAATTCCCTGCAGCCACTGCGGAGGCATTTGCATATGTACTTTGCCGAGGTACTTGCCTGTTTTAAGGTCGTAGTCGTAAAGATAACGTCCGCTCTCCTCGCCTACCCACGAGCACATCCATACAGTGCCGTTGTCGGGATTTACTGCGATACCTGAACATTCGAGCTGTCCGCTGCTTGCCTCAAACGGGAATGTGCGCTTGAGCTCGAGTGTGTCGCCGTCGTAAACTGCAATCTGGATGTTCTTGCCAACGCCGTCCATAAAGTATTCCGCGCCGATGTATAGCTCGTTATTGTAAACGTCGATGTCGGCAATATGGTTTACCTCAATCTCGTAGCCCTTGAACGGATCCTTGTTCTCCGCAATCAGCTTCCAGTTTTTGTCGTACTTTGCCAGAGTTTTTGAGCCGCTTACCCAATAATAGTCGCCCTCGCTGCAAACGCCCTGTCTGCCGTTTACCTCGTGCGAGCCTTCAAGAGCGTACTTGTACTGCGGCATCATCTGAGCCTCGCTGTCCTCGGGACGGGCGGAATCAGCGGTTGCTTCGGTCTTTGCCGCTTCGGTTGCTTCCGGTTCTGATGACTGGGATGAAGAATTCTGCGCTGTTCCGCACGCGGCGAGCAGCAAAACCATCATACAAAGAATCAGAGCTGATAATTTTTTCATAGTTGTTCCTCCTTTTTGTCAAATCCCGGATTTAGAAACGGATTTGAATTATATTACAATAATTATACTACATTTCCGGCAATATGTCACTATGAAATTTACAAAAAATCCCCGGCAAATACAGGGCTGAACCATATATTTGCCGGGGTGGGTTTAATTATTTAACAGCATAAGCTGCCGGTTAATTAAATTACGCGTTTTCAACGGGGAATTTGTCGATTGTTCCCGAAGTGAACATCTGAATAAGAGTAGCGTCGAGAATATCAACAGCTCCGTCGCCGTTAACGTCAGAGCAACGAATCTGCTCGTCGGTAAGAGTAACTCTTTCGTTAGCAGCCTTCTGAATACGCGCGGCGTCGAGAATATCAACAACTCCGTCGCTGTTAGCGTCACCGTAAAGGATTGCGGCTTTTTCAAGCGCTTCCTCAGCGTCGGTAAGCTTCTTGTAGGTTTCCTCGTCAATGAGAGCCTTCTGGTCGTCTGTAATATCGTCATAAATGGCTCTTGCGTGCTCGATGGCGTCCTTATCGTCCAAGGTAACATCCTCAGCGGCAGGCAGAGCGTTAATCATATTCGTAACAGCCTGAGCAACTGCAATGTCTTCCTGAATCTTTTGGAGAGCGTCCTCGGCGTCGGTGAGCTTTTTGTAAGTATCATCATCAACGAGAGCCCTCTGCTCGTCGGTAAGGTTGTCGTATACAGCTCTGACAGCCTCGATAACGGGCTTGTCGTCGATTGTAACGTCTTCCGCGTTGGGCAGAGCGTTAATAAATGCCTTTGCAACCTCAGCGGCAGCAAGATCATTGAGAGCGTTAACGTCGTCTGTGAGCTTCTGAGCAACTTCGTCATCAACGAGAGCCTTCTGGGCGGGTGTAAGCGCATTGTACGCGGTTGACGCGGACATAATAGCTCTTGCATCGTCAAGTGTAACGTCCTCAGCAGCAGGCAGAGCGTTAATCTGCTCTGTAACAGCCTGTGCAGCGGCGATGTCGCCTTCGATTATAGCGATTGCGGCTTCGTCAGCGATAAGCTTTATTCTGTCAGAAAGGTTAACAAGTCTCTTCTGATCGGGTGTAAGCGCGTCATAAGCAGCTCTTGCGTCTTCGATAGCAGCCTTGTCGTCAAGTGTAACCGCACCCGCGTTAGGCAGAGCGCGAATCATATCCTCAACCGCAGCAGCTGCAGCCTCGTCTTCGGCAGCCTTAACGGCAGCGTCGAGAACTCCCTTAACAGCGGCGAGCTTAACCTTGTCGGCAAGCGGAACATACGACTTCTGAGCGTCTGTCAGAGCGTTGTAAGCGTCGTTTGCCTCGTCGATAACAGCCTTGTCTGCTACAGTAACCTTAGTAGCGGCAGGCAGAGCCTTGATCTTGTCCGAAACAGCCTGGGCAGCGGCAACGTCCTCGAGAATCGGGGCGAGTGCTTCCTCGGCAGCGGTGAGCTTGTCAACAGTTTCCGGGTTAACAAGTGCCTTCTGGTCGTCTGTAAGCGCGTCATAAGCAGCTCTTGCGTCCTCGATGGCAGCCTTGTCGTTATAGGTAACGTTCTCTGCGTTGGGCAGAGCGTTAATCATTCTTTCAACGATGTCAACGTCAACGAGCGACTGGAGAGCAGCCTCGGCAGCGGTGAGCTTGTTAAGTGTTTCATCATCAATCAGATTCTTCTGATCATCTGTAAGAGCGTTATAAGCGGCTCTTGCGCCTGCGATTTCGTAAGCGCTTTCGAGAGCAACGTCCTCAGCGGCAGGCAGAGCGTTAATCTGGTCTGCAACAGCCTGTGCAGCGGCGATGTCGCTTTCGATTTTTGCGATAGCGTCCTTGTCAGCCTGGAGCTTGTCTGTGCTTGCCAAAGGAACAAGGAGCTTTTGAGCGGTTGTGAGCGCGTCATAAGCAGCGCCAGCGTCCTCGATTGCAGCCTTGTCGTCAAGAGTAACGTCAGCCGGATCGAGCAGAGCCTTGATAACAGCGTCAACAGCCTCTGCGGCAGCTCTGTCCTCAGCAGCGGCGAGTGCGCCCTTAACCGCGGCGAGCTTGGTTCTGTCAGCAAGAGGAATAAGGTTCTTCTGAGCGTTAGTGAGCGCGTTGTAAGCAGCGCTTGCCTCTTCGATTGCAGCCTTGTCGTCAATTGTAACGGCAGCGGCGTTAGGCAGAGCCTTAATCATAGCGTCAACAGCCTCTGCGGCAGCTCTGTCCTCAATACCGGCGAGAGCGCCCTTAACGGCAGCGAGCTTGGTTCTGTCAGCGAGTGATACAAGTTTCTTCTGATCGTCTGTCAGTGCGTCGTAGTCAGCGGCAGCCTTTTCGATAGCGTCCTTGTCGTTAATTGTAACGTCAGCAACGCCGGGCAGTGCTCTGATCTCATCCTCAACCGCGTCAGCGGCAGCTTGGTCTGCAGCGTCCTTCTCGGCAATCGCAAGAGCGATTAAGCCGGAAGCGAGCTTTAACTTATCTCCAAGGGGAACGAGCTTTTTCTGGTCATCGGTAAGAGCGTCATAAGCGGCTTTTGCGCCGTCGATAGCGTCCTTATCGTTAATAGTAACTTTTGTTGCGGCGGGAAGCGCGCCAATCTGAGCGATAACATCGTCCGCGGCAGCCTTGTCAAGAACAACCTTAAGCGCAGCCTCGGCAGCGGCGAGCTTTTCGGTGAGTGCATCTACGTCAACCAGAGCTCTCTGGTCGTCGGTCAGAGCATCAAACGCAGCTCTTGCAGCCTCAACGGTTTCATTGTCCTCAACAGTGATGTCCTCGGGCAGAGCGTTAATCTTATCTGTAGCGTCCTTTGCGGCTTCCTGATCGGCAATAGACTTTTCGGCGGCAGCAAGCTTGTCGAGAGTCTCGCCTGTAACAAGATTCTTCTGGTCGTCAGTAAGGTCATTATAAGCCTGTCTTGCAGCCTCAACAGCAGCCTTGTCGTTCAAGGTAATCTCAGCCGGCAGAGCGTTGATCTGATCTGTAACAGCCTTTGCAGCCTCGAGATTGGCAATAGCCTTTTTAGCGTCTGCAAGCTTGCCGTAGGTGCTCAAAACAACATACTCAGCCTGAGCGATTGTCAGATTTTCAAGAGCAGCATCCGCAGCCTCAACAGCAGCCTTGTCCTCAAGTGTGATTGTTTCGGGCAGAGCGTTAACCATATCGTCAACAGCCTTTGCCGCCTCGCGGTCAGCGATAACTGTCTCGGCAGCAATCAGCTTGTCAAGAGCTTCCTCGTCAACCAAAGCCTGCTGGGCGTCTGTAAGGTCATTATAAGCCTGTCTTGCAGCCTCAACCTCCGCCTTGTTGTCAAGAAGAACAACTGAGGGCAGAGCGTTAATCTGATCTGTAACAGCCTTTGCAGCCTCGAGGTCTTCGATTTTATCCATAGCCTTAAAGAGCTTCTCGATAGCGGGAAGTGTAAGGTAATCAACCTGCTCGGGAGGCAGATTCAAACGAGCCACGTTTGCAGCATTAACAGCATCCTTGTCTGCAAGGGTGATGTCCTTTGCATCGGGCAGGGCGTTGATCATATCCTCAACAGCCTTGGCACCCTCGCGGTTAACGATAACTGTCTCGGCTTCTGTCAGCTTGTCAAGAACTTCCTCGTCAACCAAAGCCTTTTGGTCGTCAGTAAGATCGTTATATGCTGCGCGTGCAGCATCAACGACAGCCTTATCTTCAAGAGTGATGACTGTGGGCAGAGCGTTAATCTGATCTATAACATCCTTTGCAGCCTCGAGATTGGAAATAGCTATCTCGGCAGCAATCAGCTTGTCAATAGTATCAGGTGATACAAGAGCCTGCTGGTCGTCTGTAAGGTCATTATAAGCCTGTCTTGCGGCATCAACAGCAGCCTTGTCGTTCAAGGTAATGTCAGCCGGCAGAGCGTTAATCTGAGCGATAACCGGGTCAGCCGCAGCCTGATCGGCAGCAGCCTTTTCAGCCGCCTCGAGGGCTGTCTCAGCGTCAGTGAGCTTGTCGAGATTGGTAACAAACGCCTTTTGGTCGTCGGTCAGCGCTTCATAAGCGGCTCTTGCGGATTCAATCTGCGCCTTGTCGCCCAAGGTAACGTCAGCCGGCAGAGCGTTGATCAGAGTGATGACGTTTTTCACCGCCTTGTTCTCAGCGGTAAAGGTCGCGGTGTACTCTACGTCGCCTGTTACAGCGGGGAGCGTATCGGTTGCGCCGTAGGTATTAGTACCGTCAGTCCAACCGGAGAAGGTGTAGGTGTTGGTTTCGTCCTCGTCCTTTACGGGAGTTGTACCGTTGTACTCGGGCGTTGTGCCCTCTGCAACATTCTCATCGGTTTCGAGAATGGTGTCACCGTTCTTCCAAGTTACGGTGTAGCCGGTGGGAGCGGGAGCGTCAGTAAGCGTAAACGAAATGGTGAAGGGACGGAAACCGTCTGTGTCGGTCTCAAAATCAATGTAAAATTCCCCCATCATACCGTCGTGATCGACACGCTCAGCGCTTCCTGTCCAATTCATCGCATCATCGGTGCCATTAGTTACAATTTTTGTAAAGACCTTTCCGGTAGGCGCAACAAAGGTTCCCCAAGGTAATTGGTTGCCATTGAAGTCATAATGATCACCGTAATGTAAGTTCTGAATACCGTGATTGCTCAGCTTGTCGGTGCCACTGTTGACGGTGATTGTTTCCTCAACGGGAGCGGTTGTCGGAGCCTCGGTGGGAGCCTCGGTTGTGGGCTCGGTCGGAGCCTCGGTCGCGGGCTCGGTTGTGGGCTCGGTGGGAGCGGTCGCTACGATGTATAATCCACCTAAGTTATCAGGGATTCTAATATCGAAATACTTCGCATAAACCGTTACATCGTCGCTGAGACCAAATCTTGAGCCGGACATGTCTGAGCTATTGCTTAGCTCAGCAGCAATCTCCGTTCCGGTCTGATCATAGAACTTATACGAATATCCCTTTGCGTCAACCAGCCGAATCATTCCGGTGAGGGTTCTAACGTCTATGGCGCCGTCTACAAGAGAAGAATAATCGCTGGCATCGGCAGGCTTAAACGGAACATTGGCAAAGATTGCGGAATCAGCTTTTTGATAGGTGCAGTCCTTGATCGCTTCGGGCTCCTCGGGAGCGGCAACGGTATAGCTCACGATTGCGGTGGCTGTGCCGACGGTCACGCTGGCGGTGTAGTCGCCCGCTTCTGTGGGTGTGCCGTCATAGGGCTGTCCGTCCTTGGTATAGACAATCGTATAAGTGCCGGGGAAAGCCGTTGTGTTGTAGTCGTCGTTCAGAGTTGCGGGGAAGGTCGTGGTGCCGTCCGCTGTCAAATCGCCTGTCGGGGCGCTGATTGTCAGGGTCAGGCCCTCGGTGATGTCGCAGCCTTCGCCGCAGGTTGCCGTGATGGTCGCACCGCTTGCGGAGTAGGTGAAGCTGTGGATGTGGGCTGGTGTAGCGTACCCATATACCTCAATCTTTTTTATACCTTTAGACGTGTCTGCCAGAATGGGTGTGCCATTTACTTTCGGTGTCTTATCCTCTTCCGTAGTTTCCACTACAAATGGCGCTTCACTGTCTGTTGCTGTACAATCTTTATCGTCATAGAATACGCATTTGGTGATGGTATATCCATCGGCAGGGGTGACGGTTGCCGTCCAGCCGTATCCCCACCATCCCCAGGTAGCGAGGTATGATGAGTCGCAGTCTGGCAAATAACTGAACGAAACGGTTGCTACGTTCGCTGTGCTGTAGCTGGCCTGTTCTTTGCCAGTTGCCGTAATGGTGGTCAGCAGCGTTTCGGTAGGTGCTGCATACGCCGTCAGAGGCAAAGCAGTGAAAATGCCTGCAATCATCAGCACCGAAAGCAGCAGGCTGAGCGGCCGTTTGATTTTATTAATCATTAATTGTTTTCCTCCTTTTTAAAAATTTGAAAGAAAAATTTGTTTTGTTTTCTTTTCTTGTGATTTATTGCTGTGGTTCTAATTCCGTTTTGCCTGCTGACCGCATATTTTCCATATCAGGCAATGACATAATGTCTGTAAATTAGAAATTATAAACCAAATTAATTATACATTTTATTACCAACGCAGTCAAGTATTATTGTGCAATTTATAGCAAAAGTACATGTGCCAATCTGGAACAGTGGTTATTTTGCGATTTTAGAATTATTTGCATATTTTGCGGTTTTGGTTAGAAAAAATGAGGGATTTTGGTAATTGGGAGATTAAAGGAATAAGGGATTTGTAATGGCGGCGGTTGATTGTAGAGGAAATGTTTGTTGATAGTTTAAAGGCTCCCCCATTACTTGTCATGGGGGAGCTGTCAGCGTTAGCTGACTAAGGGGGCGGCGTGTGTTTTTACGCGAGTTTTCCGTTGCAGTTCATAACGTGGCGGTATTGGAAACGTCTGCCCCCTCCGGCACGCCGCTTTGGCGGCGTGCCACCTCCCCCGCAAGCGGGGGAGGCTTTAAATATAGCGGAAACGTTTGTTTATAATTGTAGCAAACGGGGGAGGCTTTAAAATGATGCCTCCCCTGTACTAAACAGGAGAGGCTTTGAATTTGGTTTATACTGTTTGTTCTTCCGCGTTTACTGTTTGTTCTTCAACTTTTACTGTTTCTTCAACTTCTGCGGTTGGTTCTTCTACTTCCGCGGATTGTTCTTCCTCCATTGCGGCTTCTGCCTTTTTGGCTTTTCTGCTTTCTCTGAATTTTTTAATCAGGTTGATAACTACCGGAATGTAGGTTGCGAGAGGCAGGACAAATCCGAAGTATTTGAGGCTTTCGGACTGCACGAGCATATTGAATATTCCGTGATAGATTATCGCGAGCATCAGCAGGGCGAAGGTGCCGCAGTAGAACAGCTTTTTCTTTTTCTTTACAAAGCTCATTCCGTAGCCTACCGCCGCAGTGCAGATGCCGTGCATTAACGCGGTTGAGAAGCCCCTTATTACCGCCCATTCGATTGACACGGAGTCCATACTGTTTATAAGTATGTAGGTGTTCTCGAACAGCGCAAAGCCGATGCCCAGAGCAAACGAGGACGAGAGCAGCTTTTCGCGGTTATCTGAGATTACAAAAGCGTAAATCAGCACCGGCAGTGCTTTGATTATTTCCTCTGTCACCGGGGTGATTGTTGTTGTGACGTACAGCGTTTCGTAATTCATCAGTCTGAGGAGCAAGCCGTTGACTTCCGAAATGAACAGCGCCGCGCTGATACCGATTAGCATAAATACCATTATTCTGCGCGAGGTCTTATGAATAAGAGGCAAACTCAGCAGCAATGGTACGAACATACAGATGTAAAGAATGTAAATCAGGTTGTCCATTTTTTAATCCCCCTTACTATTGTCGGTATCATTAACGAGATAATCAGTCCTGTGATTATGCAGATGATTAGCGTGAACAGCTCGTTGTCTTGGCTGAGGGCGTAAAATTCTGCGAAGATCGACATCGCGTAAAGCAAGCCTAACAGGTTGTACGGACGCAGGCATTTTGCTACGCCGAAATCTACGTCGGGGAAAATCATATGTTTCATATGATAATATGACGCGAGCATTATAAACACCATCAAAACCGCTCCGAGGAGCTGATAAATAAAGAGCATTTCGGTGTCGACAAGGAATAGTCCGACATACATTACCGCTGCCATAAACGGTGCGGCAAGAGCCAAGAGCCTGTAGTTTCTGTACTTCTTTAAGCCCTCGTCAACTATGGAATCGACAGTGCCGTAGTTGGCTGAGAAGAAGAACATTAAGCTGCCGATCATTCCCAAAAAGCCGAGCGAAAAGCCGTCGGTCAGGCTGCCGCCGGTCAGGAGACGGACAATGTTGAATAATCTTCCGAAGGCTATACAGCCAAGGGAAAGGGTAATCATCTGTGCGTAAAGAGCCTTTTTGGGGCGGAAGAACTGTGCTCCTCCGTAAACAAACCCTCCGATAGCGCATACGCAAACGATTATGTTTGCTATTAAATACATACTAAAACGTACCTCCTTTTTTTACTGCTTTATAAACGCACTTTACAGGGCTGCCTAAACAGCCCTGTATTTAGGGAACCGCTAACAATTCCTTGCCGCGCATAAGCACGGAATCTTCACGGCATAATCTTGCCAAAACCCCTTGATATACGTCAGTATAACTGCGGAATTTTGACAATATTCTGCCATAAATCTTCCGCACTTCTGCACGACATTGAATTATTAGAGGCTCCCTTTTAGTAAATTTAATGCCGATTTATGCTACTTTTCCAAGTACAGCTGATTTTCTGTTACACTTGAGGTAAGGTATCCGCCGGTGATTTCCGCCGCGCCCTTGACAAAGCCGCTCTCACGCTGAACGAACATTGACACACGGTTGTCGCCCGTCATGTGGCTGCTGTCAAACTTTATAGCGCCTTCGTTTAGCTCAACGAAACCGCTGTAGTCCTTTTTAAGAACACGCTCCCACGCTACGGGTGTTTCGCCGCCCGGGGTCTGCTGAACAAGGTCAACAGAATACGGAACGTAGTCGAACTCGGCAAACGCGATTTTTGTCAAAGGAGATTTCATATAATCCTTCGGCATTGTCGAGAGAACCTTGTCGGGATCGGTCATCGCCTTTTCGTTGTATCTTTTTGCGGCGTACGTTGTGGCGTAGTACATATAAATCTCAGGGCCGGTTGTGCCTTCGTTGAGGTTTGTACCGATGAGGTTATGGTTTTTGTCCTCTTTTGCCACCGGCGAGTAGTACAGTTGGTAGCGTTCGGTCACAATACCCTCGGGGTGGAAGGGCTCGCCGACGGTGCAGATAATGTCGTAGACCGCCTCTTGCGTTTGGGTTTCGAATTCGGCAGCCTTTAAATCCGTGGAGCTTGCCATATCAATCGCTTTTTGATTAAGTCCAAAGCTGCGGTAGCCGAAGTAAATGTACTTTCCACCGGCGTTTTTATTGAGATCCATATCAAGGAATTCCGTACAGCCCTGCTCGAGCAGCTTTAGCTGCGCATCCTTGGCGGAATCTCCTGAAGCGGTGTAAATCTTATTGTAGAACATTTTATCCGCCTCGTACTTACCCTTGATAAATACCGCATGGAAAATGTCGCCCTTAAACTCGGCGGCTTGGGTTACATGAATTTTGTGAAGCTCGGAGTCTTCCTCGGTTATGTCGGCTCTGTCTACTACAAGCGCGGTAGCGCAGCCCGAGACAAATACGTTCTCGCTGATGTTGAGCTCGGTAAACGGCTTGCCGGGAACCGTACCCTGGTTATATGAGTAATAAATATAGTAGGTCTTGTTGTCGTTCATCTTGATCGGCGTTGTTGGTGACGCGCAGTAGTAAACCGCACTGTCAAACTGCTGCTGATCGGGAACAGCCTTGGCGTCGCTTCTGAAGAGAACTATACTCTTTATCGCCTTATCAATGCTGTCGGTTCTGGCAACGCTGACGTATGCCGCGGGATCGCCGCCATCGGGAGCCTTTGGCTGCTCATCTGGTTTAAGGGTGCGCGTCCATGACTTTGCGGGATTGCCGGCGACGTCAAAGGGAATCATCTCGTCGGACGCTGCGCCCGTAGCGGCTTGCATCGCGAGCAAATCAACCTGCCTGTCGTATGCCTTGAGAACGTCCTTTTCCTTTGATTTTGATTGATCTCTTGATGCGGCGCCGACAAAAATCCTCGAAATATAACGTTTCTTTACAGTATCATGCTTGATGTACATATAGACCTTTGCACCGCTGTGGAAATATTCGCCGTTATCAGCATCGGAATTGCTGGGTTTTCCGCGGTCGTCTGTCCATGAGGGTAAAGCGACATTGAACGCTTCAAGCTTATAGGGGTCCTTTATCTCCTGAACAGAGTTGAAGGAGCCGCTCGGCTTATTGCCCGCGAGGGTGGTTTCTTCCGAAACGTCGCAGGTGATAATGCCGTTGTTATTTGCAGCGTCGTGCTTGTTTTTGGTGACAACAACGCTGTCAAGCGTGAGGCGCGGAGCTTTCTCTACATAGCCGGTAACATAAAGGTTGGTCGGGAGCCACGGCATTACGCCGTCGGCAGTTTTAAGGCTGCCCTGGTCTTCCCTTGTAAAGCCTTCATATACGGAGTCGTATTCGTCGCCCAAAAGTCCGTTAGGAGCCATATAGGCGTTTTCGGGAGCGATAGCTCTGATGTTGGCTTCCCTCGTACCAATACAACGCTGTATGATTACCGACGAAGCGGCGTAGGTCGCGGTAGCGCTTGCCCCGCCGGAGGGCTTAGGATTATATTTGAGAGCCTTGCTGATGTTGTAAGGAAGTCTTGAAATATAGGGCTCTCCCCTGAACGCCTGCACGTCTGTCAGCGCACGGTAGGGGTTGTAGGTCCAGGCATAATACATACGCATATGCTTTTGGTTACTGTCTACAATGTAGCCCTTGTAGTAGAAGGACTGGGCAAGGTTTACGTCCTTGCAGCCGTTCGGTTGCTCGATAAACGGATTATCGGAAAGCTCTTCAAACAGATGTCTGATAAGATCCTCCGGCGCGTCTTGGTAGCCGACACCGTTTTCGGAATCCATACCGAAGGCGAAGAACACGCCTGAGAGGTACTTTGTACCCTCGGTATAGGTTTCCTCGGGCTCGAAGTACATATATGATCTTATGTTTTTAGGCTCCCAGTCTTCTGTAGTGGCATAGCCGGTATAGCTGTAGGGTCTTGTTCTGTATCTTCCCGCGCCGCCGGAAGATTGAGGCAGGCTGTAGCGCGAGGTCGCGAAGTTATAGGGTAATCCGCTGAAGGTGGTTACGGGTTCCCAGCCTGCCTTTGCGTCGCTGTGCTTGCTGACCAAATGAAGCTTGCCTACCTCGATGGGAGTTCCGGCATTCTTCATGGTAGTGTAATACAAGCCGTCCAAATCTTCCGGAAGATTTTTGTCTTCGTCCTTGGTTTCTGCCGGGTAGCCTAAATGTCCGGCGAAGGCGTAGGAGAGTTGTCCGAATAACACATTCTTTTCGGTAGTATATGTCGCGACTCTGATATCGCGAATAGCCAAATCCGGGCTGTTTGTGGTTTTGAAGCCGAGGTAGGTGTACTGATCCTCCTTTATCAGTGCTTTTCTTGCGTCGGGACAGAGGTTTTGGTCGAAAATCTGAAAGCCTTCCTTAATAAGCTTTGCCTTTGCGCTTTCCGCGGTCTTACCGGATTTTACAATCATTTCGGAGTAATACAGCTTTGTGCCGGCTGTGGGCTTAGCGGAGCTGCCTGAGCTGCCGCCCTGCGCACGGTTTGCAAGCGATTCCTCGGTATAATAATTAATATAGATACCGTTTACCTCGTCCTTTTTTGCGCCGGTGTTGCAGTTACCGGGTGTAATCTGACCGAAAAAGCTCGCGCAGTCATAGCCGTTTTGATTACCGGCGTCGCCGTAGACTATGTTGAATATATTGCCGTTTTCGTCCGCGCGAATCGGGCTTCCGGAGTTGGGGTCGTCAGAAATGTACATACAAACCCAACCTTTCTGTGCCTGATAAGCGTTGAGGTCGGCAATTCTGCCTTGATTGTCCTTGACCGCTTTGTAGGTTAGGCTGTAGGTTCTGTTGTTTAAGATTTTCGCGTCTACCGCGAATTCAGCCATTTCCGTGTACTTTTTAGGCTTCTTTTTCTGAATATAATCAATAATCAGCGATACAACATAGAACCAGATTGTAAAAGCGAGAACTACCAGAGCAAAAATACCTGCCCAGCTGGTAACTGCCGCTGTAACCGCAACCATCTTGGAAGCTATTGAGGTTACGGTTGTGGCAACAACAGACACCGAGGATTTTAAGGCAACAAGCAGTCCTCCGGCGAGACCGTATTCTCCGGTAAACAATGTCAGCAAGCCGATAGCGCAGCTGCCGACGTCAATCCACTTGAGCACTTCGCTAACGGTTTTCTTTGTGTCCTCCCACTTGTTTGAAGCCTCAGCGTTAATCAACTGTCCGGCGGCGTTAAGACGGAGCGAGTCATTGGTAAAGGCTACCTTTTTGTCAGCCATTTCGGGGTTAGTATTAACCCAAATCGAGAAAGAGTCTTCCTTTAGCTCCTCTTGCAGCTTTTGCTTTGATTTCTCGATAATTTTTTTAACGTTCTCATCCTCTTTGTTTTCTCCGAGGTTGGAGATAACCGAGGTCAAGCCTGCCATACCTGCCATACGGCTCTGAGCGTGGGACATTGAGTCGATAATGGGATAGAGCTTTTTGAGGTCTACCTGATCGCTTGTCTGCTTGCCGATTTCGACAAGATACTCGCCCAAAGGCATAGACTCGTTGGCTTGGTATTTATTAAGGAAGTTGTACGCGTTGACATACGCCATTGCGGTATCTTCCTCAGACGGCTTGTTGGCGTTCTTTACAATGTCGTCAGCGCCGGTTTTTTTTGCCTCTTCAACATATTTCTTTTCGTTGAAGGACGCCTCGCCGTTTTCAAAGTTTGTGGCGAACTTCTGGAGCTGCTTGTGAAGCTCTCTTGCCGCGTCGCCCATATCCCTGTCGTATTCGTCAAGCTCATCCTTTGATAAGCTCGTATCTTCGATAATTCCCCAAAGGTTGCTGTTTTTTACATTGTCAGCCCAGGTAATGTCAACTTCCTTACCTGTTTTTTTATCCTTTTGCTTTTCTTTCGGGGTAAGTCCCGTCGCGAGGAAGTTTGTAATTGCGTTAACGGCGCCGGTACTTGCGTGCGTTACAACCTTGGCAAAAAACTCTTTGGTTGCTTTTTTGCTGAGTATGTAATCGCCGAGCTTTGCGTTGTCAGCCTCGGGAACCTTGAAAAGGTTAAGTCCCTCGTATGCCTCTATAGCCTTGGGGCTGCCGCTTTTATAGTTGACTATAAACTCATTGGCGGACGTGTACATTGTCTCCGCCGTGCCGTAATTTGACTTTTCAAGATCGGCGTTAGCCTCTTTGTAGTCCTTAATCTGATATCCGCTGTCCATATGGAGAAGCTTGATACTGCAAATAGCTTCTCTTTTGTCCTCTGTGAGCTTGTAGCCCATAAAGACGACAGCGTCCTTTCCCGAGCCTGCGTTTAGGTTCTTGGGAGCGCAGATATAGCCGTCGTTTTCGCAAAGGCGTTTAGCCTCGCTTTCACTGTCAGCCTGGTAGGTCTTTATATCTGAGATATAATAAACCTTGTTTGCCGCCGTAACCTTGCCGATAATCTGGACAGGCAATTCTATCATGAAACAGATTACAAGGATAAGGGCTACCGTTTTAATAGTAAAGAAAATGGTATTTCTGAGATTGTGTTCCTTAGTTGATATCATCATTTTCTTCACCGCCTTCCGTCGCATTATTTGTCTTTGTTTTTGTCTTTTTCTTTTTATAAATGATAAGTATTATTATACCGACAACACCCAGTCCGCCGATAATAAGTATTGCGGTCAAGCCGCCGTTGCTGAAGATCGAGCCGGACGATACCATTGTCGCCTGAACGGTTCTGCTATCCCTTGCGGAAATATTGCCGTCGTATGTTTTAAAGTATTTAGCTTGATACTGGCTGATCCATTCCGAGATTCTCTGGGTTGAGCCTGAGGTTGAGCCGACGTAAACAACCGAACCGTCGTACAGTCCTGCGTTCATAATACGCGCTGTTCCGAGTGCGCGGCTTTCAAGCGCGAGGTCGGCAACGCCCTTTGACTTGCTGCTGATATTGTCCTTAATGACCGTAAGACCCTTGAGCGTTACCCAGTAGCGGCCGTCAACGTATACTCCGCCGCCGGAGCCCTCGGTGAGGTTTCCGACAATCTCGCACTGTGAAAGTCCGACGTTGTCGTCGTCAATATATATCGCTCCGCCGTCCTTCTTTGCGGAATTGTTGCGGAACTTGCAGTCGTGGAAAACAGTAGCGCGGTTTTCGGTGGGATTATCTCTGATGAAAACCGCTCCGCCTTCCTCGTCGGAATGGTTGCAGGCAAAAATGCAACCCTGCGCGTTCAGATACGTTGCCTGTAATTTTGTGGTATCGTGAGCGAGGTAAATCGCTCCGCCCATCTCGTGGGCTCTGTTGCCGGCGAATATTACATTTTTCAAATATATCTCGCCGCGTTCAGAATAGATTGCTCCGCCGTCGTCCTCGCTGTAGCAGTTGTCTATCTTGGCGTTTGAAATATCAACTACGCCCTTGTACAGATACACTCCGCCGCCCGGACAGTTATCGACGCTGTCTACGGTTTGGCAGCCGTAGATTCTGCCGCCGGTCATTATGAATTTTGTATCCAAGGACGATCCGTCAACACATACGGCGCCGCCGGCGTAGCTTGATTTGCAGTTATAGATGGTACCGCCCTGCATACGGAACTGGGCTGCGTCCTCGATATATACGCCGCCGCCGTAATTGGTGCTTGCGCCGCCGGCGATTACACCGCCCTTTACGCCGTCAAAGCCCTGGGACTTGGGATTGCTGTCGCGCAGTGTGAACACGGCTTTTTCTTTGAGATGGAAAACCCCGCCGCTACGTATAATCTCTCCGTTCCTTTTGCGGTTGATGTAATGACCGTTGAGGTCGAGCGTTATATGACAGTTTTCTTTTACCGTCAACAGCTCGTCCATTTCCCAGTCAGAACCCATAGTAATGACTGTTTCGGTGTAATTGTTTGCTTTAGCCATTGCGTTTGACCAAGCCTCCGCGACCGAACCGAGGTTTTGAGTCTCGGTTATTCTGTCTCCGCTGTAAATCTCTACCATTGCGCCTGAGGTGACGAGCTTTCCGTCAATCGCCCCGGCTGACGGCACTGCAAATGCCGTAAGGAGCAGGCATACCGCGGAAATTACCGTTATGAGCTTTTTAATTTTCATTAGCTGTCTACTCCTTTCGTTATTGAACCGTTTGCGCGTCTTTGCGTTTTTTTCGTTTGGAATAAATTACCGAGGCGACTATTGACAGTATCAGGATACCCGCGCCTACATAGATCAAAGCTGTACCGTCGGAGAAAATTGACGCCGTAGTCGAGCTGTCAGCCGGCTTCCAGATTGCGTACAGTTTGACCTCCTCTGCCCTGACGGTTGTAAGGTTAAGCACTGTGCCCTTGTCCTTAAACATTCGACCGCTGCCGTCGGGCTTTGTGTTCCAGCCTGCAAAGGTGTAACCCTCGCGCATAAACCTGACCGGATTCAGGGTGAACTCCTTATCGTAATAAGCGGTTTTCCTGGACATAAGACCGATAATATCCGTGTAGCTGCCGTCCTCACCTTTTGTACCGTTCGCGTCGTATATAATTCTGTAGTTGTTATTATTTAGCTTTGCCGTAAGGGTAACCGACTCGTTAACAAGAGTTAATTTATATTCGTTATCCTTAACCTTAACAAGCTCTCCCGTGCCGGTTTTTTCATAGCCGTTGATATAATAGCCCGGGATTGGTTCTATATTTTTGATTTCAATAGTTTCCTTTTCCATTCCGGTTGTTTTAAATACTTCCTCGCCGTCTACAATTACCCTGACGTGCAGAGAGAATACAAATTTTACGGTGATTGGCTTTACGATTTCCGGATAGACGTTACTGCCGGACTTGAAAATAAGATTGTAGGTGCTCCAGTGGTTGGTTTTGTGAGTACTGCTCAGCTTCCACTTTGAGCCGTTCTTGTCGAGCTTTTCGAAGGTATCCTCCTCCGGGAAGGAGATGTTCTTCATAGTGGTTTCGCCGCCGTCAGAGTTCCAAGTCAGACCGTACTGGTCAACAGCCGAGACGGTGACGGTTCCGGAATTCTCTATGTCTCCGAGAGGAACTTCAACGTCAAACGAGTCGGGATAGGGATATTTGTCTCCGGTGATTTTCAGCTCTGTTTTCTTTTCTTCATCGCCGTAAACATCGTGGACAATGTGGTTGGAGCAAACGTTGATGCCGTTAATTTTTATAGTTACGTCCGCCTCAAAATCACGCCATACTCCCAAATTGCCGAATGAGGTTACAACACTTACCGAAGAGGGGAAATAATTATTGCCGCAGTCATATTCATAGGTATATTCTTCGCCGTCGTCATCAATAGCTGTATGGAAATCTCCCGTGGTATGAACCGGGTTTGCCAAGCCATTTCCCTTGTCGTCTCTTGCAAAGATTTGGAGATAGGCGTAATCCCAAGCGTCGGCGTCATCGGTAACCTTAATATTAATGCTCAGCTTATAGCTGCTGAATGTTCCTTTAAGACCTTCAACAAGATATACCTCGTCGTTTTTATCCCTGTTAATCTTAAAATCGTTGGTATCGCACTGGAAGTAAAGCGCCGTCGCGACGTTATTTTTTTGACCATAGCCTGTTGTTACGTTACGGTTGGCGCCGTTAGCGGGAGGCTTAAAGCCGATTTGCGAGCCGCTTGAAAGACTTCCGGTAACCTTAATGTTCTTGAATTCTCTCTGATTGATATTATCGGTGTTTCCGTTTGTCTGGCAGTTGGTAATCATTGTTTTACCGCCCGCGAGAATCAGCTCGCCTGAATGGAAGTAAATTCCGCCTCCCGAGCCCTTTGCCTGACAGTAGATAATTGAGGAACTATCAACCGTCAGCGTCGAGCTTGAATCCATATACACGCCGCCGCCGCAGTTATCCGCGGAGTTGGAGTCGATAGCGCATTTTTTAAGGCTGACCGTTCCGTGCGAGTTAATTGCGCCGCCGTTTGTTACGCAGCTGTTACCCTGCATTTTGACATTTTCAAGCGAAAGCTCCGTATCATTATTTGCCCAGATTCCGCCGCCGGCTGCTTTTGCCGAATTGTTTAAGAATGATGTATTGGAAACAGACAGCTTGCCTTTACGGTGAAAAATTCCCGCACCGTCGTTCGAAATGTTGTTGCTGATAACGTTTTTGCCCTCGAACACGGCGCTGCCTTCGGCGTCATTGAAAAATCCGCCGCCCCAGCCGCTTGCTCTGTTGTTTGTAATTGTGCAGTCCTTAATTGTCATATCCTTATGGTTTGTTATACCGCCGCCGTGGACTGCGTTTAAGTTCTGTTCGACTTTTGTACCCGTAATAAAAGCGTTTCCCTTTGACCAGATTCCCGAGCCGCCGCCCTTTATCCAGTTGAAATAAATTAAGCAGTTTGTAACGTTAAGCCTGCCGAAACTGCAGATACCGCCGCCGTCATGTGCGTTGTTGTTTTCAATCTTACAGTTTGTAATGTCGGCGGTTGAGTTTGCGTCAATGTACAAGCCGCCGCCCTTTTCATTTACTTTACAGTTTCTGATCTCACAGCCGGTCAGCTCAACGCTGCCGCCGATGGCGCAGACGCCGCCGCCGTCTTTAGAAGCGTTTCCGTCGATTATTACATCATTTAATACCAGCTTGCTGTTTGAGTTAACCTTGAAAACGCTTGAATCGGTGTTATTACCGCCCGTGCCGTAAAACGTTGATTTTACATCTCCGTCACCCAGACCGTTAATGGTAAGGGTGGATCTGTTTTCGACGGTGAAAATGCCGATGTTGGTCGAGTTGATGAAAACATTATAACCGTTGGTATTGATTACGTGTGACTTTCCGTCATTGATTTTTACCGTGTCCTTCAGGTAAATATCCTCTGTTAGAGTGACTTCTTCGTTTTGCTGAAGCTGCTCCCTCAATACGTCATCATTATATTCAACGCTTTTTTCTGAGTCAAGAGTCTTAAATTTCAGCGTCATCGCTACCGAGACCTTAACCTTCGACATCAGAGTTACACGTTCATTAAATGTATATTCTCCGCCGTTTGGAATCTCTTTATCATCAATATATATCTTCAAAAAAATTACGTGCGATTCAAAGTGGTTATTACGCACCTTTGCTCCGGGATTTAAAATATCACCCGGGGAAATAACGTGTGCATAGACAACGTCCGATTTAGAGTATTCTGCGGCAGAAACGGTAGTAACACCTAAGCCTGCCGTCATTGTAAAAAGCAGAAGGAAGGTAAGTATTACAGACATTAGCCGTACAGAAAATGATACCCTCTTTTTCACTTTATTCGCTCCTTTCATTATTGCTTAACAGCTTTTACGCCTTCGCGTTTTTTACGTTTGGAATAAATTACCGAGGCGGCTATTGACAGTATCAGGATACCCGCGCCTACGTAAATCAGAGCCGTACCGTCGGAGAATATCGACGCCGTAGTCGGGCTGTCATTTGGTTTCCAGATTGCGTACAGCTTGACCTCTGCTCCCTTTTTGTCTGTAAGGTTAAGCACGGTGTCCTTATCCTTATACATAATACCCCTGCCGTCGGGCTGTGTGTTCCAGCATACAAAGGTGTAGCCCTTGCGCATAAACTTGTTTGCCTGCAGGGTGAACGGTCTGTCGTAATAAGCGGTTTTCCTTGACATATAATTGTCAATGTCCTTGTATTCGCCGTCATCGCCCTTTGTACCGTTCGCGTCGAAAGCAATTCTGTAGTTGTTGGGCTTTAGCTTTGCCGTAAGAGTAACCGACTCGTTAACAAAGGTTAAATTATAGTCTGCACCATCAACCTTGGCAAGCTCTCCCGTACCTTCTTTTTCATAGCCGTTTATAAAATAGCCAGGAATTGACTCTATATTTCTGATTTGAACAGTTTCTTTTTCTCTTCCGGTTTTTTCAAATACTTCCTTTCCGTCTACAAGTACCCTGAGATGCAGAGGGAATGTAAATTTAACCGTGATCGGTCTTATGATTTCGGGATAAACGTTACTTCCGGATTTGAAGATAAGATTATAGGTGCTCCAGTGGTTGGTTTGGTGATTACTGCTCAGCTTCCACTTAAAGCCGGAGTTGTCGAGCATTTGGAAGGTGTCCTCACCGGGGAAGGAGATGTTCTTCATTGAGGTGTTCGCTCCGTCAGCCTTCCAGATAAGTCCGTACTGGTCAACAGCCGAGACGGTGACGATTCCGGACTCCTCTATATTTCCCGGAGGCACGTCAACGTCAAACGTGTCGGGATCGGGATATGGATATTTGTCGCCGGTGATATATAACCATGTGTTCTTTTCCTGACATTCCCAAACAACGTGTCTTACGTGGTTGTTGACAACGTTTACTCCGTTGATATAAATTGTTATATCTCCCTCAAAATCACGCTGACCGGCAAAACCGAATTTTGTTACAAAGTTTACCGCCGTGGGGAAGTTATCCGCGCCGCAGTCGTATTCATAAGTGTAGGATTCATCGCCATCGTCAATGGAGGTTTTAAAATTGGGAGAGGAATTAAGCAGAACCTCGCTGCCCTTTCCCTTGTTGCCCCTGCCGTAAATATGGAAATAGGCGTGATCCCAAAGGTCGGCGTCATCGGTAACCTTGATATAAATTTTTACCTTATAGGAGCTGTAGGTTGCGCGCAGACCTTCAAGAATGTTTACCTCGTCCTTTTTGTCCTTGTTAACCTTATAATCGTTGGTATCGCAGTGGAAGTAAAGCGCCGGAGACGCGCTGTTACTTTGACCGTAGCCTGTTGTTATGTTACGGTTTGCGCCGTTTTTGGGAGGCTTAAAGCCGATTTCCGAGCCGCTTGACAGCTCTCCCTTAATCTGAATATTCCTGAATTCTCTTTGATTTACATTGTCGGATTTTCCGTTTGTCTGGCAGTCGGTAATTCTTATTTTACCGCCCGCGAGAACCAGCTCGCCTGAATAAAAGTAAATTCCGCCGCCGTTCGCCTTCGCCTGACAGTAGGTAATTGAGGAATTAACAATTGTCAGTGTTGAGCCTGAATCCATATACGCGCCGCCGCCGTTGTTGTCAGCCGAGTTTGAGTCGATAGCGCAGTTTTTAAGGCTGACCGTTCCGTGCGAGTTAATCGCGCCGCCGTTTGTTTTGCAGCTGTTACCCTGCATTTTAACGTTTAAAAAAGAAATCTCGGTACCTGAATTCGCCCAGATTCCGCCGCCGGCTTCTTTTGCCGAATTGTTTAAGAATGATGTATTGGAAGCGGACAGATTTCCCTTATAGAGAAAAATTCCCGCGCCGTCGTTTGAGGTGTTGCCGCTGATAACGTTTTTGCCGTCGAGCACGGTGTTGCTGTCAGCATCAAGGTATATTCCTCCGCCCCAGCGTGAGGCGCTGTTGCCGGAAATTGTGCAGTCCCTGATTGTCATATTATGATGGTTTGTTACGCCGCCGCCGTTGTAGGCGTTTGTGTTTTGGTCAACTGTTGTACCCGAAATAACAGCGTTACCATTCGACCAGATTCCTGCGCCGCCGCCGCTTACACTATTGTGTTTAACTATGCAGTCCTTAACGTTAAGCGTACCGTAGCTGCAGATACCGCCGCCGTCATACGATGCGTTGCTTTCAAACGTACAGCCTGTAAGGTCGGCGGTTGAGTTTTCGTCAATGAACAGTCCGCCGCCCTTTGCTTTGGCATTATTGTTTGTGAATGTACAGTCGGTCAGCTCAACGCTGCCGCCGAAAACAGAGACGCCGCCGCCGTTTTTACTACTGTTTCCGGTAAAAACAACATTATTTGCAACGAACTTGCTGTTTGCGGAAACCTTGACAGCTCCGCTGTCAGAACCTCTGTCGCCCCCGTCGGAAATTGATGTTTCATCTCCGTTTTCGCCGAGACCGTTGATGGTGAGGGTAGAGCCGTTTTCAACAGCTATCACACCTTTTTGGGGTATATCAAGAAAAATGTTATGTCCGTTGGTATTGATTGTATGGCTCTTACCGTCATTGATTGTCAGAGTGTTCGTCAGATAAACATCTTCCGAAAGATTTACTGTTTCGTTATTCTGAAGCTCCTCTTTAAGAGCTGCGTCCGAAAACACGTATTCTTTGTCATCCTGTGAAACAGACTTAAAGTACAACGATATCGTGCCGGATCGATTAGGAGATTTTTCCTTTGATACTAAAACAACCCTGCGATCAATTAAAATACTTAAGCCGTATCTTCTGTCAATAAATTCTTTGTCAATATAGACCTCATAATAGTATGCGCCCGATAACGAATGACGAAAGTTCGTCACCCTAACTCCTTCGTTTAAGATGTCACCGTTAGAAAGTTCACATACCTCTACATTTTCTCCGCTCTCGATTTCTTTTGCCGAAGCAGTGGTAATGCCCGCGCCCGCGATTGTTGTGAACAGCAAAAGGAAGGTAAGTATTACAGACATTAGCCGTACAGAAAATGATACCCTCTTTTTCACTTTATTCACTCCTTGTTTTATAATTAAGGCAACACCGCACAATTTACGGCGCACGCCTTGCTTGAATATTGTTCCGTCATGTTGTCCAAAAAAGTCTCGGCAAGGCGCCAGCCTTACCTCGATTTTTTGTCCAACCTGACGAAAAATCTTACTTCGCAATCCGCACACCTAAATTATGCGGTATTGCCTTAATTCCGGGTTAAATTACGCCGGTTGGTTTTCTCTTCTTTTTCTTGTAGAAAATAACAAAATCAGTGTAAGTGCCGCTCCGCCGAGCAATCCTGCCGCAACTCCGATTGCGAGCGAGCCGCCCGAGAAGGTTGAGCCCGCGGCTGTTAAATCCTTAACGGTTGATGTATCGTTTTTGAAGTACACATATGTACCTTCGTTAGGATCGTTGTAGCAGTATAATCTGCTGGTAAGGTTAAAGACGACGTCTTTCTCGCCAAAGCGGTGAATACCGTTAGTGTAGCCGTCGGGCGCGTCGCCGTTACCCATCTTAAGCTTTAGCGAATCCGCGAGAATCGGCATGCCGTTCTCATATTTTACACTGTAAAGCGACAGCCACTGCTGACCTACGTCGCCGTTGAGGTCGTTGCGGTCCCCGAGAATCTTGTAATTTTCCTTTTCTACATTGCTTTTGCCTGCGGTGCGGTTGCAGAGAACTGCTTTATAATAGGCGGTCTGGTTTTTTATCATAACCGTTTCGCCCTTTTGGTTTACAGCGGTTATGTCGGCTCTGTCAACAATGTATTTGGGAACCGGTGTGAATGTAACCTTGTAATATGCTTTCATTTCCTCAACGGTCATATAGATTGAAACACCTGCAAGAATTGCTCCGAGAACGGTAAAGCCCGCGGTGAGGAATTTGCAGACCTTTGATTTGGTGGCAATCCGTCTTGTCGCTTCTTCGAATTCGCCTTCTTTGTATTGTTTTAGTTCCTTCTCAGCCATATCTTGTTGATCCCACAGCGTCTGCTGAGTTGCCCGTTTGTAAATACGTTCGCCTTTTTCATTAAACTCTCCGGCAAAGGCATAATCGTTCGCTGCTTTTGTAGCCTCATCTACCTTTTTTACCAAATCATTCAATTTTTTAACGTGGGCGGTGTTACCGGTAATACTCTTCCACGCAACCGCTGAACCTACAGCCGCAAGTCCCATGGCTGCCGTGCAGCTCCAAAGCACAATACCCGTTTTGCTGAGCTCAAAGGTTTTTTCTGTTTCCTGAGCGGTCGCCTTTGCGCGCAGCGCGGCGTCTGTAAGGGCGACTCCGCCTTTATCGTAGATTTCACGGTTAACGTCCTGATAGATTGAGGCAGGCTGAACATCCTTCATATCTACTTCTTTATAGCCGTTTTCATCGGTAACAGCCATCAAAATCATATCCTTGATGGAAAGGAAGTCGAGACCGGCAAGCTGACCGCCTGTGAGAGAATCTACAATAGGATAGAGCTCGCGGATATTTTCGGAATCTTCAAATTCAGACTTATCCCTTTCAAAAAATTCAAGCATTGTGCCGTCGCCGTACCCGGCATTTTCAAGGTAGTCGTGAACAGCAATATCCTCTGCCGCCATACCGCCCTTTACCATAGTTTCCTCAGCTTTGTATGCGCTGTTGACGGCTTTTGTAACGTCTTCCTTTGTCGAATTTTCATCGAGCTTGATTTCTTCGCTGTTTATTTCTGTCTTAACTACTTCATTCGATTTTTGAAGAGCTATGTCATAGTTTAGGAGAATTTCGTTAAACTCGCTCCACTTGTCGAGGATTCTTTTTGCGTCGTCATTATACTTTTTATCGAGCTCCGCGTTAATCTCGGACGGAGTTATATTTGGGTTTTCATTTTGAACCGCTTCCGTCAGCTTTTCAAGGCTGTTATCCTTGAAACGGTCAATCCATGTGCTGTTTGAGGAGTCCGAGGCTTTTGTCAGCATTGTTTCCATAAGCTGAACCGCCTGACCGTTGCCCTGCATAAGAAGGGTGAGAATGTCGCAGTGGTTTTTCTTTTCTTCATCTGAAAGCTTGTTGTAGGCTTCGTCGCCCATCTCGTACTTTGTCTGATTTATAAGCAAATCGCCCAGAGCGTTACCGTCGCAGTCGTCGTCAGTCAGCTTGTTGAGCAACGTATTGTAATAATAAGCGCGTTTGAAGTTAGCGGAATTCTTCGGCTTTTTCAGGTTCTCGCGGTACTCTTTAAGAGTAGCGATGAACCTGTTAACAAAAGGCTTAATCTGAGTGTCCATATGGTCGTTCATCACTTTTTCGTATTCCTCAAAGCTGTAGCCGCCATTCATACTCATAACCGCGAGGTCGGTTATTGCGTCGCTCGCTTTCGCGGTTGTTTTGTAGCCGAGGTAAACAATCTTCTGGTTGGGACCTTCCTTCATGGGACTCGCTGCGCCGGCGTCCTTGTTGAGGTCGGCGTAGTTTCCGCTGTCGTCCTTAAGGATTGTGTAGCCCTCGTCCAAAAGCTCCTTGGAAGCTTGGTCAGAGGTCACGCCCATTCCGACCTTTACCTCGCTGATGTACTTTTTTTCAGTATTGTCCGCCGCCGAGGCAACAATCTGCGTCGGCGCGAGTATCAGCATTGTCATACATAACACTGCCGATGTAATCGCCGTGAGTAATTTTTTCATAGAAATGTCTCCGAAAATTCAGTATTAATATTTTACATTATGATTATAACACACCTTGGGGGACAAAAGGGGGACAAATTTGGGTATTTTTAAAGTTTTTTTTAAAAAATTTGCAAAATTTTTGAGGATAGGTTAGTGTTAATTGTAGGGGCGTGCATTGCACGCCCGCTGAGAGGAAACAGATTTTTCCTATCGAAAACCGGTGTGATAGGAATCCTCGGCTTTTGCGGGCGACCAATGGTCGCCCCTACGACTGTAAAGGATAGGTTGGTGGGTAATTGTAGTGACAGCCCTTGCGGCTGTCAATTCCACGTCGTTCACGACGTGGAAAAAGGGCGGACACACGGGTCCGCCCCTACGGTGTTAAGGATAGGTTGGTAAAATCGAAAACGTCTGCCCCCTCCGTCACGCCGCTTTGGCGGCGTGCCACCTCCCCCGCAAGCGGGGGAGGCTTTAAATGGTGGTTTGACGGCAAAATGATACCTCCCCCATTTTTGAACGGGGGAGGCTTTAAAATGGTAGACGGACATACGTTTTACCGTATGTCCGCCGTTGATATTCAATTATGCGGTTGCGGATCCATTTTTCTTTTTCTTGTTGTTAACTTTCAGCAAAAGGAGTGTTAAGGCGCAGCCTGCAAGCGCACCTGCGCCTAAGCCCAACGCGAGCGAGCCGCCCGAGAAGGTTGAGCCCGCGGCTGTTAAATCCTTAACGGTAGAGGTATCGTTTTTGAAGTATACATATGTACCTTCGCTTGGATCGTTGTAGCAGTATAATCTGCTGGTAAGGTTAAAGACGACGTCTTTCTCGCCGAAACGGTGGATACCGTTAGTGTAGCCTTCGGGCGCGTCGCCGTTACCCAGCTTCACCTTTAGCGAATCCGCGAGAATCGGCGTGCCGTTATCGTACTTTACGCTGTAAAGCGAGAGCCACTGCATTCCTACGTCACCGTTAAGGTCGCTGCGGTCTTTGAGAATCTCATAGTTTTTCTTTTCAAAAGCGCTGCTGCCGGCGGTTCTGTTGCAGAGTACCGCTTTGTAGTAGGCTGTCTGGTTCTTTACCATAACCGTTTCGCCTTTTTGATTAACAGCGGTAATGTCGGCTCTGTCAACAATGTATTTGGGAATCGGAGTAAATTCAACCTTATAGAAAGCCTTCATTTCCTCGATAGTGGTGTAGATTGAAACACCTGCAAGCACAGCTCCGAGAACGGTAAAGCCTGCGGCGAGATATTTTGTTATGTTTGATTTAAATAACGCCTTTTGATAAACCTCTGAATTCTCATATGCATTCTTTTTACTTAAAAGATTTTTGTAGGCCGATTTCTGATCCGAGGTTAAGTTACCAAACCCCTTACCATCTTTATTCATTATTGTTTGATAACTTTTCATTTTATCTTGATATTCAGTCAAAGCTTTAAGATACGGAGAATTTTTCAGTTTAGCATGCGCGATAGCCGAAGCAGCTGCCGCAGCTCCGGACACGGCTGTGCAGGTCCAGAGTACAGAGCCCAACGTGCTTAGCTTAAATGTAGGCGCTGCCTCCTGGGCTGTCGCCTTTGCACGCATTGCCGCGTCTGTAAGGGCTACTCCGCCTTTTTCGTAAATTTCACGGTTTACGTCCTGATAGATTGAGGCAGTCAAAACATCATTAAGGTCAACTTTTTTAAATCCATTTTCGTCCGTAAGTGCCATAACAACCATATCCTTGATAGAGAGGAAGTCAAGTCCGGCAAGCTGACCGCCTGTGAGAGAATCTACAATAGGATAAAGCTCGCGGATATTCTCGGAATCGTCAAATTCGGACTTATCCCTTTCAAAGAATTCAAGCATTGTTCCGTCGCCGTATTCAACGGTTTCAAGGTAGTCGTGAGCGGCAATTTCCTCCGCAGCCAAGCCGCCGGTAACTGCTTTTGTCTGGGTATCGGATGCTTTGGTTGCAGCCTCTTGGATTTCGGAATCAGTCGAATTTTCGTTAATGCTTATGCTTTTGTCCGCGGTGTTACCTTCAACGGCTTTTTTTATATTTTCACCCGCGTTATCATAGTTTATTAAAATTTCGTTGAAATCTTCCCACTTTTCGAGAATTTTCTTTGCGTCGTCATTGTAGCGCTTGTCGAGCTCCTTATTAATCTCAGACGGAGTCATATTGGGATTTTCATTTTTAACCTTATTTGTCAGCTTATCAAGGCTTGTTTCCTTGAAACGGTCAACCCATGTGCTGTTTGATGAATCCGCGGACTTTGTGAGCTCGGTTTCCATCAACAGGATTGCCTGGCCGTTGCCCTGCATTAAAAGGGTGAGAATATCGCAGTGGTTCTTCTTTTCCTCATCTGAGAGCGCGTTGTAAGCCGCGTCGCCCATTTCGTACTTTGTCTGATTAACAAGCAAATCGCCCAAGGGCTTGCCGCCTGTGTCGTCGTCGGTCAGCTTGTTGAGAAGTGCCTTATAATAATTCGCGCGCTTGTAGTTTGCGCTGTCCTGCGGCTTTTGCAGGTTCTCGCGGTACTCCTTAAGAGTTGCTATGAACCTGTCAACAAACGGCTTAATCTGCGTGTCCAAATGGGATTGCATAAGCTTTTCATAATCCTCAAAGCTGTAGCCGCCGTCCATATTCATAACCGCGAGGTCGGTTATCGCGTTGCCGGCCTCTGATGTGGTCTTATAGCCGAGGTAGACAATCTTCTGGTTAGGACCTTCCTTCAAGGGACTTGCTGCGCCGGCGTCCTTGTTGAGGTCGGCGTAATTGCCGTTGTCGTCCTTAAGAATTGTGTAACCCTCGTCCAAAAGCTCCTTGGACGCTTGTTCTGAGGTCACGCCCATTCCGACCTTGACCTCGCTGATGTATTTCTGTTCATTCTCTGCCGCCGAGGCGACAATTTGTGTAGGAGCGATAATCAGCATTGTCATACAAAGCACTGCCGATGTAATCGCCGTGAGAAGTTTTTTCATTAAAATACCTCCAAAATTATTATAAGTATTGGTTTGCAATAATATTATAGCACATCTTGGGGGACAAAAGGGGGACAAATTTGGGTATTTTTAAAGTTTTTTTAAAAGGCTATGTCACAACAAACAGTTGATAAATAGCCATTTTTATAGGGGAGTATCAGAACTCCCCTACAAACTGTTATTTGCAGTTATCTATACTCATTTGGAATTTCGATATGAAGTGTC
>Ga0310695_10001765_pt1 | contig 48901 bp, 38 predicted proteins | sample RumenRJG_04DNA_FD_203882 | JGI IMG/M metagenome (GOLD analysis project Ga0310695, IMG submission 203882) | Bovine rumen microbial communities from Lethbridge, Alberta, Canada - RJG_04 (v2) (version 2) | ecosystem: Host-associated > Mammals > Digestive system > Stomach > Rumen | place: Canada... | reverse complement strand
ATAGGCAAGTATCTGACTGGATTTGAAGTGTTAAATCCCGATTTGGTGATTTGTCATTTAGATTCCAAAGCTTCGATGCAGATTGATTTGACTATCAACAAGGGCCGCGGTTATGTTCCCGCTGACGAGAATCGCGAGTTCTGCACCGATGTCAATGTGATAGCTATCGACTCAATCTACACCCCAATCCGCAACGTCAAGTACAGTGTTGAGCCCTATCGTGTCGAGCAGAAGACCGACTACGACAAGCTCGTGCTGGAGGTGACAACGGATGGTTCCATTCACCCGAAGGACGCTTTGAAGGAGGCTGCCAAGATCCTCATCTATCACTTCATGCTTTTCTCTGACGAGAAGATTACGCTGGAGAACAATGATATTGAGGGCAACCAGGAATTCGACGAGGAGATTCTCCACATGCGTCAGTTGCTGAAGACCAAGTTGGTTGACATGAACCTCTCGGTTCGTGCACTGAACTGTCTGAAGGCTGCCGATGTCGAGACCCTTGGCGACTTGGTACAGTACAACAAGACCGACCTCCTCAAGTTCCGCAACTTCGGTAAGAAATCGCTCACTGAGCTTGATGATTTGCTCGAGAGTCTGAATCTGTCGTTTGGAACCGATATTTCAAAGTATAAACTGGACCGCGAATAAGGTTCAAAGTTAAAAGTTCAAAGTTAAAATGAGACACGGAAAGAAATTCAATCATCTGGGCCGTACTGCTGATCACCGCCGTGCCATGCTTGCCAACATGGCCATCTCACTGATCATGCACAAAAGAATCACTACGACCCTCGCCAAGGCAAAGGCACTCAAGAAATATGTAGAGCCCCTCATCACGCGCTCTAAGGAAGACAGCACCAACAGCCGTCGTGTGGTATTCAGCTATCTGCAGAACAAGGAAGCTCTGAAGGAGCTCTTTGGCCCTGTAGCACAGAAAGTCGGTGACCGCCCCGGTGGTTACACCCGCATCATCAAGCTCGGCTTCCGTCAGGGCGATGCTGCTGAGAAGGCTTTCATCGAGCTTGTCGACTTCGATGAGAACATGCTGAAGACTGCTAAGGCTGAGAAGAAGACTCGCCGTTCACGCAAGTCTGCTACTCCTAAGGCTGAGGCACCCGCTGCTGAGGCTCCTAAGGCTGAAGCTCCTGTCGAGGCTCCCGTTGAGGAAGCTCCCGCTGCTGAGGCACCTGCTGCTGAAGAGGCAAAGGCTGAATAAGCATTCTATTTCGAATCTCGATAAAAAAAGTGGGCTGACCCTTTCGTCAGCCCACTTTTTTTTATTTTAGCCTGACAAGGCAGGAGCCGCGATGTGTGGCTTGGGAGGTATCGAGCTGGACGGCATAGACACCGGCGCCGAGAGGAGGAATAGGGATGAATGCCTCACAGCCAGCGGCGGACAGTGTTGTTTGGAAGACGCACGAGCCTGATAGTTGGTAAATGCTTACTTTCAGGGGTGCTGTAGGTTCACTGGCGAATGTCAGGCGCAACCCGCCACCGTCAGAAACTATGATGACCTCCTGCGGTTGGTAGTGACTGATAGTCTGAATGCTTGTCAATCCTAAGATATCGAGCAGACCCTTATAGGCGTCAGGCATTCCGTAGCCGTAGATATTGTTCGGATAGTCAAGGCTGTCGTCGGGATGCCAACAATTACGGTCGAAGAGTGCCAGAACCTCTTGGGGTGACAGGTCCGGCTTCGCCTGCAGCCATAGGGCAATGACACCTGCTATGACAGGTGTTGACAGCGACGTGCCGGAGTCGGATCCCCAAGGATAGCTGATGCCATTGAACTCGGAATATCCCACGATCTTGCCTGGCGCATATATATGACTCTTGGAAGTTACCACCTTTGTTCCTGGTGCTACTACTTCGGGTTTCCTCAGACCGTTCATGGCCGGACCTGTAGAGGAGTAATAATCGATTTTTCCGTCAGGCTGATGGGTTGTTGCCCCCACACTGATGACCGCCTGAAAACAGGCCGGCGCAAGGATGTTATGCCCTTTTTGTGCATCGGCCCATCGAGGGTCAACGTCATTTTTCTTAAAGGAATAGTTGGTACTGCCAAACGCCTGAATCTCACCCTCACCTTCTACGACAAGCGCCACGGGAGCGATTTGACTGATAGCCTGTTCTGACTGAAGCAGTACCTGCCAGATATCATCATCAATAAATGACGAGGCATTGTGATAGCACGATACCGTCAGCGTGTCCGGACCGCAGGGAAAGGCGAACACCATGACGGAGTCGGAGGGAATCTGCTGCGAATCCAGCGTCAGCGTGTCCGTCGGAATGCCGTTCTCCCCGCGATAGGCATAGAAATGAATCCGTGCGTCACCCTCTGCGGTCAGCCTATACAAGGCCTGATTCTTGTTCGTTTGTATGAAAGCACCAGCCACAGACCGCTCAGCTGTCTTGATAAACCACGTGTCGTTAATGCTCTCATTGCCGGCAGCGGCCACGAGGATGTGTCCTGGTCCCGTCAGACTGTCGAGTACGGCAGAAAGGAGGCTGTCGTCCTGATCGAGATACGGTGGATAGCCTTCGCTGAAGGAGACGACGCAGGGTTTCTGCTGGCTGTCGGCATAGTCGAAGAGGTATTTGAATCCCAAGACGTCGGTTGCCGTAGTGTATTTGTAGATGTCTGTGGAGTCAATATACTTCGCGTTGGAGTTGACAGCATTAGCCACGAGACAGATGTCGCTGTCGAAGGCGATACCCCGATAGCGGCTGTTGTAGCCGCTTCCTGCCGCAATGCCCAGGGTGAGGGTGCCGTGCGTTTCCGACTCAGCGTCGGTAGTCTGTCCGTAAGCCAACAGTTCCTCCGTCCCGATATAATCTCGTCCAACGGGCAGAATGCTGCCGATGGTGTCTTTCGACAACTGGTCCCAGAGTGCGTGAATGCGGTAGCGCGTCGTCGAGCGGTCGTAGAATGTCGGATGCGTCAAGTCGAACCCCACATCCATCAATCCCATGACGACACCATCCCCCGTATAGGCCGAATGGTTTGGAGTGGCTTCATACGCAGGCAATACATTGACGGCTATGGCTGCCGTATCGACGCAGAGCGTGGCATGAGCCCCAGCCTCTATGCGTCGCACTGACGGTTCGCGCGAGAGTGCTGCCAACAGGTTCAAAGGAATGCTGGCTATGCTGATATCGCCCCAACGTGCATGTCGGCGGCATCCGTACCTTGCCAGTATGTCGTCGTTGTCTGTTTTGACAAAGGCCGTGATGGTGCGGCCGTGGAAAGCCCTTCGTGTAAATGCCGCCTCCTCCAGTGCTGCCTGTCTGGCTAAGCCCGAGAGTTTTCTGAAATCTGCCGTCTGTGCTACCGATGTCGCAAGGCGCAGTATCAGTCCCAGTAGGATTATAAGTCGTATTTTTGTCATATCTTATTCCTGTGGCAGGAGGGCAACGCCGTGCTGCTTTTTGCCGTCCATCATAATTTTGATGGGGTGGGGGAAGCGGACGTGGCGCACGTGCTCCGTCTCCTCAATGGCAGGCAGCGCGTCGAGCACGCTGGTTTGCAGAATACCGTCACCCGTATAGGTGTTGATGGTGAAGTAACCCACGCCAAACGAGGTGAGGTTCTGGAAGAAGTGCGTGCCTTGTGACGGGTCTACGTGGTAGTTCTTCAGTCCGGCCTCCACGATGACGCGTGCTGCGGAGATGTGCGGCCACTTCACGGGGATGCCCAGCCAGTAGTCGCTGGAGCCCCATCGTCCCGGTCCGATGAGCACGTAGTTGGCGCCCGTGCCGTCTTCCTGAAGGTATTTGCCGTCCAGGAATTTCCGGTTGATTTGCTCTATCTCGTCGGCAATCTGCGGGTTGTTGGCGGCCGTAAATTCCTCGTCCGTCTTGACGTAAACCACATCGACGACATCCTCCGAGATGCCGTGCCCCAGTGAGTTATGCGAACGCAGTAGACACTGCTCGTCGGGAATGGCGGCGAGGTCTTCGTCCAACACCTGTTTCGAATCCACGATGGGACGAATTTGCAACAGATAGAAGTCGCCGCTCGCGCCGTCTGGTGCGAGGTTGCAGGCAAACTCTATCTCCACGGGACGGCGCATCTCCTCCGAGCCGTATTTCTGCGACAGCTGGAGGATTTCCGGCAGCGGGAAGATGCCATGCTGCAGGACACCTGAGAACGAAATGACCTTGCGGCCGCCCTCGTAGATGCCGTCGCGGATAATCTGGTCAACGGGGTCGTATGTCGATGCGATACCCTGCAGCGAATTGTCCTTATCGGCCTCCTTGACGCGGAGGTTCAGGATGTTAAATCCGTCGTCCACCTTGAAGTCATCGCCAGTGTGACTTATATCCAGCGCATAGAAGCGCGTCTGCGTCTCCTTCAGCGCCGTCTCCATCTCCGAGGTTTGCAACACCTGCTTCGGATGGTAGGGCGATACGCGCAGCGTCTGTCCGCCGTCGACGATATATTTTCCCAGACCCAGAGCCAGCGATGCGATACCCTCTTCGGCCAATTCGTCGCCGATGGGGTAGTAGTTCAGCGAGCGCAGCACCCCCGAGAACGTCGGATAGAACCGCGTGTCGTACTGTTTGCCGACGACCTCCTGCAGGATGACCGCCATCTTCTCCTGGTCGATGACGTTCGACGTTGCCGTCATATACGCCTTCGAGTCCTTGTAATAGACGGAAGCATAGACGCCCTTGATGGCACACGCCACCATGCGCAACATCTCGTATTTGTCCTCCAGATACGGCACCATATATGTCGAATAGATGCCTGCGAACGGCTGGTAGTGCGAATCCTCGAGCAGCGACGACGAACGCACGGCAATCGGTGAGTTGATGGCCTCGAAGAACGTAAAGAAGTCTGCAATCAGTGCGTCCGGCAATTGTGCCCGCATAAAATGCTCCAGTATCTCCTCGTCCGGTGCGTCGCTCAGTGCGATGCTCCACAGGTTGTTCTTGTCCATGAATTCATCGAAGAAGTCGGTACACAGCACGACGGTCTTCGGAATCTGCACGGTGGCATTGTCAAACTGGTTCAGTTCCGAATGGCGCTTGATGATGTTGTCGAGGAATGCCAGACCGCGCCCCTTGCCGCCTAAGGAACCCTCACCGATGCGTGCGAAGTGGGCGTAGCGGTCGAACTTCAGTCGGTCGAACACTGCCACGACGCCGATATTCTTCATGCGGCGGTATTGCACGATGGCGTCGAAGATAATCTGGCGGTGGGCATCGACATCCTTCAGCTTGTGCCACGTCACTGTCTTCAGGAACTGCGACACGGGGAATATGGCTCGTGCGCAGAGCCAGCGGCTCATGTGGTTGCGCGACACGTGATATTGGAACGACTCGGCGGGAATCTTGAAGATGTTGTCCTGCAGTTCCTTCAGCGAACGCACACGTGCCACCTCTTCCTTCGTCTTGGGGTCGCGGAAGATGAAGTCGCCGAACCCCATGTGCTCCTCAATGAGCTGGCGCAGGTCCACGTTCATCTTCTTCGAGTTCTTATCGATGAAATGGAAGTGCTCCTTCTCCGCCTTCTCCTTGTTCACAATCTCCGAACTCTGCAGAATCAGCGGCACATACTCGTCGCGCTTGCGGATTTCGCGCAGTAGCTTCAGACCCGCCTCCGGGTCTCCCTCCTCGACGTGTGCCAGACGACCGTTCACGCCCTTCAACGGGAATCGCGTGTCACTGATGACACCCAGCACGTTGTCGTGATACATCTCATACCAATTGATAGCCTCTTCGTAGGTCGTTGCCAGCACCACCTTCGGACGTCCGCGCTTGCGCTGCGCGGCGGCGTGTGGGTTCAGAGCCTCGGTAGAGAAATTCTTCGACTGCGCGAGGATGTAGTTATACAGGTTCGGCAGCACCGACGAATAGAAGCGTATGTTATCCTCGACGAGCAGTATCATCTGCACGCCGGCCTCCTTGATGTCGTGTTCGATGTTCATCTGGTCCTCAATGAGCTTGATGATGCTCAGGATGAGGTTCGTGTTACCCAGCCAGCAGAACACGTAGTCGAAGATGCTCATATCCTCGTTCTCGATGCGCTTGGTGATGCCGTGCGAGAAAGGCGTCAGCACCACGCACGGGACGTGCGGGGCCATCCGTTTTACGTCGCGTGCTACGGCGAAGGCGTCGTTGTCGGCATTACCCGGCATACAGATCACCAGGTCGATGTCCGTCGTCTCCAGCACGTGGCTGGCTTCCTCCGTTGTCGACACCTGCGTGAACGTGGGCGGATAGCGCATTCCCAACTCCATGTATTCGTCGAAAATCTTTTCGTCCACGCGTCCGTCGTCCTCCAGCATGAAGGCATCGTACGGGTTTGCTACTATCAACACGTTGAAGATGCGTCGCGTCATCAGGTTGACGAACGACACGTCCTTCAGAAAGAAGTTGTTGAACTCTTGGGGGATGTTACTCATAACTCACTGCTGATGTTCACTTAACCACAACTGTCTTGCCGCCGGTGACGTAGATGCCGGGGCGGCTGGGCTGTGCGCTGAGGCGGCGGCCGTTCAGGTCGTAATAACTCTTATCTCTCAGCTCTTCACTGTTCACTATATTCTCAATGCCAGCCTCGCCATATTCCTTCGCCGTAATCATCGGCACTCCGAGCACGAAGTCGGCATTCTTCTCGGCATCGGCGTAGAAGGCAATGACGTAATAGCCCGGCTGGGTGATGTTGAATTCGAACGTCGGCTGACGGACGCCGGGGAACGCGTTGCTTGTCTTGCCGCCGATGTTCTTGGTAGGCGTACAAACCTTCGACGCCACCTCCTGTCCGTTGGCATCTTCTATGACGACGGTGATGGGCGAGAAATCCGGACGGTTCCAGTTGTATAACCTGTATCTCACGGTATAGCGGCCGGCAGACAACATCAAGTTCGAGCGTCCCTTGCTGACGCCGAACTTCGCGAATGCGGCTTTCTCCTTGCCCGCGCTGTTCTGTACGAGCAGACCGTATTCCATACCACGTTGCTCGTTGGTGAAATGCAGCAGACGGGGACCATTGGTGTACGGCATTCCGCCACCCACACGTGTCGTCGAACTTGTGCCGTTGCTGACGTACCAGTCTTGTGGTACGATGCCCTCGGTATTGAAATGGCTGCTCAGACTGTAGGCGGTGTTGAACGCCGGGGCTTCACAGTTTACCACACACGTACCGTCGGCGGTCTTGCCGTTACTGTCGGTCACCACTGCGCGCAGGGTGTGCTTGCCAGTCTTGGGGGCCGTCAGCGTTGCGTCGTAGGTTCCTGACGCTGATGCTTCGGACGCGGTGGCGAGCAGGTTGCTGCCCTCGTATATCTCCACTTTCTCTATTTCGCCTTTCTGTGCTTTGGCGGTGGCTTCTACGGCGACGTCAGGGAACGTAGCCGTGCCTTCGGGCATAAAGGTCAGATACGTTGTCTCGCCTTCGGGCTTTGTGATGCGTGCCGAGGGCTGGTTCAGCGAGAAGCGCTTACAGAAGTTCCATATCAAGTGACGGTTTTGGTCTGAAGGCCAGTGACCACCGTTATTATAGGAATAGAGCCACACCTCGCCACCGTTGGGTCCGCCAGTCCATTTCTCCAAATCGCCACTGCCCCATGAGGCTCCCATAGGTCTGTAGCCTATCTCCTTGCTATATTGCGTATGCTTGTCGTGCTTGGCGTAGTTTTCAATGTAGGCATGGATGCCGTACTGCTCATAGCCGAACACGTCGTCGTCGTAAGCAATGCACTCCAGCAGGTTGACCGGCTTCTTGCAATTATTCCAGGGTTGCTCCGAGAACTGGATGCCGCTGGTAGGTGCGAAGGCTGCAATCTTGTTCTGCATGTTGGCAATGCAATGGTGGATGAGCATGGAGCCCATCGAGAATCCCGACCAATAGACGCGGTCGCGGTCAATGTCGTAGCGCGTAGCCATCTCGTCAATGGTCTTTGTGACGAATGTCTGGTCGCCCGTGCCGCTCGTGTCCCACATATTACCGTCGCTGCGCAGATAGGTGACGACGAACTTCGCCGTGTCAATCATCTCGTAAATCTTGTCGGAACCCATCTGGTATTCCGGGTCTTGGTTCATGCCGTGTGTGATAATCATCAGCGGCGACTTGGCCGGTAACGTGTTTGGCGTAAACACAATCATGTTGCGCGACTTGCCGTTGACCTTAATGTCAATTGACTCTTGTTTGTAGGCCCACACCTGCATGGTCAGCAGCAGGAGGAGCGAAACCAGTGAAAAACGTGAACGCTTCATATGCTTTTTACTTTTCCTTTGTTTTTATTCTGCCTGCAAAGTTACGATTTAGCGAGAACAAAACAAAGAAATTCTTTCTTTTTTTTGTCGAGCGTGAGTAACTTCGCGCTGTTTACAGCGCAAAGGTAGTGCAAATCGAGCGAAATACAAAATAAATCGTGATTTATTTTTATTTCCGAGGTGCAGCCTGTGGATAACGACATGTTTGCAAAACACTCATGGTATTTCCGCAATGCGCTGGTGCGTGCAAATTACCATAATGTAGCGAAAGGGATAGACTATACACCCGTCTATCTGGAACGTTTCTTCCGCAACCTGTTGCTGGGCGAACAGTGGGATTTGCGCAACCGTTACCTGCACATACATCCTACCGAGGAGTGGAGCGTACAGCCAAACTTTTCGGGCCCCCCGACAAGTACAGGACAAGTACCCCACAAGTACCCTACAAGTACAGGATAAACTGCACACTGATAATCCCAACATCGTAAAACTTGTGCAAGTAGTAGGCGAGCAGGAACTGTCTGTAAAAGAAATGATGGAACTTATTGGTCTGAAAGACAGAAAGAATGTTTTGAGTCTTTACCTCAATCCCGCTATTGCCGACGGATATATCCGCCTGCTATTCCCTCAATCCCCCCGTCATCCCCGCCAGAAGTACCTCCTGACGGTAAAGGGCTTGGCACTGTACTGCGAAATAAGCAAATAAAAAGTTAGTCTGCCACTCTGCCCGCCAGTGTCTGCCACTCTGCCCGCCAATGTCGGGCCGACATTGCTTGAATCGTGGCCAACGATTAGGGAGCAGAGCGCCACACAGCCCGGCACACAGTAAATCGGATGAAACAATGGGTGCTCAGATTTCTGAGCACGCCTTCTAGCGGTCGAGGATTAAAATCGGGGTCTTGAAGGCATTGACGGAGAATAACAAAAAACGCCCATTTCATCGGGATTTCTAAGCCTGGCAATTCCTGCCAGGCTTACTTTTTCCTGTTTTGAGACGCTTTTTTCCTACCATGAGACGGTTGTTTCTTGAAGATAGGCAAAGGGCTGAAGCTGTTATACGGTGAAGACGGCAAGGTCTATGACGACATGCACGGCGAAATGAACTACAGTTTCAATTACACCAAGGATGGTTTCGTGCCCCAGGAGGGCTACAACGTCCGCATGATTACCGTCACGCCCGAGCAGCGCCAGAAGATGGTGGATGCCTATCACAGCTATATGAAGAAGCACAAGAAGCTGTAAGCTGGTATAGCATCACGACTCCATCGCCTCGCTGCCCTAATTCGACGGGCGGTGGGGCGTTTTTATACTCAAAAATTTGGGTATTTTGGAAAAACTTATTATCTTTGCAGACGGGTAAATAAACGTAAATGAGCAGATATATCATCATACTGACAACTGTTGTCGCCGTGTTGACGTTGACGGTGGGCTGTACAAAGCCCGACCGCAGCGATGAGGCTGTTGCGCTGAGCAAAGAGATAGTCAACCATGGATTATCCGACGTTGAACATTCTGTGACGCGTGTGGATAGTGCGGAGCAGGCCGGTTTGTTCACGGCGGTACGTGCCAATACCATCAAGGCAATTATCTATGAGAATGCCGGCCGAAGGCGGCTGGCGGCCTATTACGCAGAGAAAGCGATTGCTGCAGAGGCGGGACATACCATCGCCACGTCGGCAGACAGCAGCCTTTATTGTAAGGTTCGCTGTGTTCTGGGTAACGATGCATACGCCGATGGCGAGTATGGTAAATCAATCACCCTCGCCAAGGAAATCCTTGCATTCGTGGGTGACGGCACAACGCCAAATGACGTGGAGATGAAATGCAGGGCAATTATGCAGATGGCAGATTGTGAAAACAAACTGGGGCATATTGCAGAATCCGAACAGTTGTTCCTGCAATGCATCGATGATTTGATGACGAGTACACAGCGCGCCACCGATTATGGGGAGATTGATCCGCTCATCTATACGTTGCTATCGCTCAACGACTTGTATATCGACAATAAGATGCCGGAGAAGGCGTTGCCCCTGATTGCGAAGATGGACACGGCGATGGCACGTCTGACATGTTGCCCCAACACTCCCGACTGGGTGATGCAAAAGCGCCGCAACAATGTGACCATCAGTAAGGCGATGGTCTATGCAGCCAATAATCAGAAAGAGCAGGCAGAAACCCTTTTCCGCGAATATCAGCAGTTCCAAGGTTCTGGCGCGTTAGACAAGGCAGCCGAAGGACTGTATCTGTCGATGACGGGCCGTTACGACGAGGCAGTCCGCTTGTTCGACGAAACCGACTCTATGATGCGCTCCAATGGTGACCCCGTCATCGACCTCTATGTCAAGACCTTGTTTAATTACAAGTACGAAGCCCTGCAAAAGGCGGGACGCACGGCAGAGGCTTTGGCGCTGGGTGACCGTATACGTCAGTTGACCGACTCCATCCGCCAGCAGGAACGGCAGGCCGACGTGGAGCAGTTGCAGGAAATCAAGCAGCAGGAAGAGGAGATTGCCAGCAAGCACCAGTCACTCGTTGTCCACCGCATCATCCTCGCCAGCGCATTCCTCGTATGCCTACTCATCGCCTATCTGCTCTGGCGTTCCTATAAATATAATAAGGTGTTAACCGAAAAGAACCGCAAGCTCTACGAGGAGATAGAACAGCGCCGACAGGAGCAGCAGCAGGAGATGGAGCTGTTGCAGACCGCTCCGGAGGAACAACTCACCACCGAGCAGCAACTCTTCCGCCGCCTCTGTACGTTGATGGACGAGCAGCAGCCCTATACCGACGAAACCCTGAACCGCGACACGCTGGCACAAATGGCGGGCACCAACGAAAAATATGTGGAGCAGGCCATCCGCCAATGTTCGAAGGGCGAAACGGTCAGCGACTTCATCAACCGCTACCGCCTGGAACATGTTGCCCGTCTGCTGAAGACCACTAGCGACCCCATTGCCATCGTCGGCGAACTTTCCGGCATTCCCAGTCGCGCCACCCTCGCCCGACTTTTCCGTAACGCCTACGGCATGACGCCCAGTGAATTTCGGCGAGCAGCGAATGCAGACTGAGCTTGCTCGAAGTCTGCCGAGTCGTGACCGAAATCGCGGAACGCAATATCGCAAGATTTAGCCTTGCTTTTCCCCGATGAAATGGGGAAAAAAGTAGTTTTTCCTGATTTGAGACATCTTTTTCCTCCAGTGAGACATCTGTTTCGCTGGAGGTTCGTAATTTTGCAATCGAAATTGCGAATAACCAATAATACATTTGTGAATTATGAATTACGAAATGATTTTCACCGTCGCCCTCGCCGCCGCTATCATCGTGATAGTGCTTGTTTTGGTTGCCGTCATCGTGTTCCAGCGTTGGCGCATCAGCGACAGCAATGCCCACCTCAAAGAGTTTATCAACGAGAACTTGGAGTTACGCCAAAAGATACGGCAAGCAAGTTTGTCTGTAGCTTTACTCTGCATTGCGGCCACAGCAATGGCACAGACGCCCTCCGATGTTTCATGGAGGTATGCTGACAGATTTCCAAAGTTACCGCCGTTGAGGGCCGATTTTGATTATGCCTTGTTCACCCATTCCCAGCCGAACTGGCTACAGATGCCTCTGGGAAGCACCCAGAAACAGGACACCGTCAAAATCGAATCTGTTATGTTTCGTCATCAGGAACATAATTCGACGACGCAATATCATTACAAGTCGCGACCCGATTACTCGAAGATGGTCGACAACTTGGGGGGCGTCCGCGACCATATTGTAAGAAAAAGGAGATGGGATGAAGGCCGACCGCTCCAGCCCCTGGCACCAAGGATGAGATAAATAATTATGAACTAAAAAATATGATGATAAAAAAATGAACGTGAAATTCAAGATGCCCAAGTTCGGGCGCGACCTGTCAGTAAAGGGATGGTTCAAGGAACTGCTGATGACCTTCCTCGGAACCACCATCTCCATCATGCTGACGTTCGGCTCAGCCACATGGATAGAGAAGAAGGAGGCCGAAGATGCCCGCCGACTGCTGGCCATGACCATTGTCAGCGACATCGACAAGAGCCTCGAAGTCGTTAAAAACCGCCTAAAATACGAAGATGAATGCAGTGGCATCTCCTATTACCTGATGTGGAACATGCACCGGCTGGAGGAGATTGGCTCCGACTCAATTGATGCCTTCCTCAATTACGTGACCGATTTCGGATTCCCCAGAGAACTCGAGATGGAGACCAGCAACGAGCACATCTTCAACAGCAGCCAGGACTCGTGGCGCACGCTGAGCGACAAGCGATTCCTCAGCAACGTGCAGAACTTCTACAACGCCCGCAACTTCATGGAACAGCAACGCAAGGAGAGCGTCTTCTTCCGGAAACCGGTAAGCCGCGAGGAGGAATACAACCTCATCATGGAGTCGGACGACATGAAAAGCTACGAAGCCATCCTGGCCACCTGCCGCCGTCTGCTCAAAACTCCCCGCGTGCAGAACTACATCGGCTGGAGGAGCCAACGGATGGCCCTGTATAACGATCTGTTGCAGTACATCAACGTCAACGAGGAGAACAAGTTCCTCATGGGCATCACCGAGAAGGAACTGGAGGAGTTCCGCAACCAGAGCCTGATGGTCGTAAGCCGCGCCAAGGAGGCCGACCTCGTGGGCACCTGGAACGCCGTGCTGACCAGCGTCAACGACAGCACCGAATACACCTTCCGCAAAGACCACACTTTCACCTCCCTCCGGACTATAAAATGGAACCACTACTGCTTCCGTGGGAAAATCACAACCCAAGTCACCCTGTCCGGCCATTGGGAAATCGTGGGCGACACGCTGGTAAAGACCTTCGACATGAAGACCCTCAAGATTGACAACGACGAAAGCCACATTACCTGCTCCAAAGAGGAAAGGGAGAACCAGCTCCCGGCGGTGAGACAAGGCATGATGGACAGGTTAACAGGCTCTTTCAAGCGAATCAACACCAACAACCGCGTGCCACAGGCCACCAACCTCGACCGTACTGGCACCCGCCTCGAACTCACCGAGGCTGACATGCCCCCCGTACACTATCAGAAGAAAGATAAACCAAATAATAACAAGTAAGTATGAAAAAGATTTTGATGACAGCTATCCTTTGCTGCGCAATGACAACAACGATGATGGCGGAACCCGTGTCGCCTGAGACCGCGCGACAGGCTGCCGCCAAGTTCCTGAACAAGAAAGGTGTATCACTGAAGAGTGAGGCCATGAGGACCAAGAACCGCGCCATGGGCCATTCGGACAGCGGAGAGCAGACGGAGGCCAGCCCCTACTATGTGTTCAATGCCACAGCCTCACAGGGCTTTGTCGTGGTGAGCGGTGACGACTGCGTAGGCGGCAATCTCGTGCTGGGCTATACGTCGCAGGGCAGCTTCGACACTGAGGCTATCCCCGACAACCTACAGTGGTGGCTCGACATGACAGCTACCCAGATTAGCACGCTCAGCCGTCTCGGCGTAAAGGCCAGGACGGTGGCGCTCCACAATGATATCGCCCCCATGGTGACTGCCCGCTGGGATCAGGGGGTTCCTTATAACGCCTTCTGCCCGATGACTGACGGCAAACAATGCATCACGGGCTGTATGGCTACGGCACTAAGTCAGGTAATGTACTATTACCGTTGGCCACAAGGGCCGATTGCCGAGGAACTGCCTGCATATACGATGGCCAACGGTCGCGTGATTGACGGTCTGCCCGTGACGTCGTTTGACTGGGACAACATGGTGGACGACTACACCAAGACCACTACCGAGACCCAGCAGGCTGCTGTTGCCACGCTGATGCGCTACTGCGGGCAAGTGATACAGATGGACTATGGGCCACAACTCTCCAACGGACGTTTTTACGACACAGACCTCCTCGTCAACAGCTTCGGCTACGACCCCGGTCTCTATCTCGCCAGAGCCGACGAATACACCGTGAGCGGCTGGGACGAACTGATATACAATGAACTGCGCGAAGGACGCCCCATGGTATATATCGGACAGTCCACCGGTGGCGGCCATGCCTTTGTCGTCGACGGCTACGAGGTGCGCGACGGTGCAGGCTACTATGACATAAACTGGGGCTGGACCGGTAGGGGCAACGGCTTCTTCAGAATCAACCTGCTCAATCCCGACACGTCCGGCTCGGGCGGTAGTACCACCAAGGACGGATACAACTACAAGCAGGCTGCCCTCATCGGACTACAGCCGCAAAAAGGCTCGTCAGAGGGGAACTGCCGCTACCTTAGCAGTGTCATGTGGGATGCCGCTGACGGCGATATTGAGCATGTGTTCGTAATGATTAATTCCTCATACCGCCCCGGCACCTTCACCGTCGCACTGGCCGAGCGCAACGATGATGGCACACCTGACATCGACCGCATCAGCAACTCCAAGGACTATGATTTTACCAGTTACAGCAACGCCAACATCGCAACAGGCGAGAACTGCGGAACACTTGTCCTCCCGCTCTCCAATGACCTCTTCGGCAATCTCACGCCAGGCCGTCACAAACTGATGTTTGTCAACCGCGAGGCAGGAACCAGCGCCTCTTGGCGACCCGTATTCGGTCCCAGCAGCTACATAGAGGTCAATATCGGAGAGACAGGCGAAGTGACGGAAACCATGATCCATCCGATGCAGCCGCAGCTCGCTGCCGCTGCCTCAGACATCAAGATTGAAGGTCTGAAGCAGTGGGGCATCGCCCAGAACGTCACCGCCACCATCCAGAATACCGGTACCGAAGACTTTATCGGCTCTGTAGATTGCGGCATCTATTATGTGGAGGACGGCGTACTGAAAGTCCTGAAAAGAGTCTTCCAGACAGGCCTCATGGTGGAGGCAGGCGGCTCGTCAGACATCTTCTACGGCCTCTCCGTACCGCATGCTGGCGAGTTCGTGTTCCTGCTGACCAGGGGCGGCGTCGGTAAGGATATTTCGGGCAGTAAAGTCGCCGACATCACTCAGGCTCCGGGCTACATAGGCCACAAGAGCGTAACCTTCGACAACCTGAACTTCTACTTGTTGGATATGCAGTACGCCGAGCGCAATGACGATCAGGGTAATCCTGCCTACTACCTCGACCTCATCATTGCCAACGACACACCGATGGACTACGATGCCGTGGTGCTGGCCGAGTTCTACAAACTCAACGCCGGGGGTGGCTACGACCCCGTGGTATTCCCCGCGCAGCCCAACATCTATGAAAATTTCCAACTAGGTAGTAACATGCGGAAAGACCTCTCCATCCGCCTGACCGAAGCCCTTGAGCCTGGCGAGTACGGAGTCAACCTGCTCATCGCTAACGACTTCCACAGCCGTATACCCAACGATTACTTCGTCTTTGCTGCCGGTCCGCTTACCGTCACGCCCCCCACAAGCATTCGTTCAATTTATGATGGACAATTTACAATGGACAATGAGGCTGGCGCGTGGTACGACCTCAATGGCCGCCGTCTCTCCGGCAAGCCTGCCGCCAAAGGCCTGTATATTGTGAAGGGTCGTAAAGTAGTTATAAAATAATGAGTGCGCTGGCGCGCAGAAATCGAACAGAGCTACAAATCGAACAATAATAATAAAGATTTGCTAGATTTGAATAGATTTGAAAGATTTCTCTGCGAAGCAGACTAACAAAATAAACACCCCTCGCCCCACTGCCTTGATTCGAAAAGGCCGTGGGGCGATTTTTTTGTGGGAAGGTTAATATGCGTATAAAAATGTTATACTAAAATTTTCATTCATACAAATGTTCATAAACACTATTCATCTATTCATTATATTGTCTAAACCTCTTATCTACAGATAGTTATATAATGAATGGTTGTGCTTATCCATTCATTGACTATTCATTATTTACGTTTAAAATCGTCCATTTGCGGTTTGAAAAGTCGCTTACTGTTTGAATTTTAGCAAGTTACGCAATAACAAAAGTAATCGTAACACTTTGTAACTGCCTGCGTAACAAAGTGTCACCACCCTTGTGACAAAGTGTTTCCGGCATTTTTACAACTGCGAAACACCTTTGCTTAATGACGCGAAAACAGCAGAATTTCGGCCAAAACCACGAAATAATGAATAGTCAAACCACTATTCATACCAACTATTCATTCTGCAACGCATTGATAATGAGTAATTTATCTTAGATAATGAATGGATGAATAGTGTTTTGCAAAATCTGTATGAATATTTTTTTTTGCCGACTGTGTCTGCCACTCTGCCAGGCACAGAGTAAATCCTGCTCTTTCTGAGGGCTATGTCCGTCTGCTTTATCCTGACAAGCCCCGGCATCCCCGCCAGAAGTACCTCCTGACGGTAAAGGGCTTGGCGCTCTACCGCGAAATCGGCAAATAGTTTCCCGGGCATAAAAACGCCCCACCGGCCGTAGAGGACGGTGAGGCTGTTGGGGTGTTATCAAAATACAAGTTGTTTTTAAGCTCGCTTGGGGCGGATTGTGTTAATTTATTAATGATTAAATTATGAATAATTAATTTGGCCGCAAAGGTGCGAAGAAATCGCAAAAGAGTGTCACCTTACGCCTTTAAATAGTTTTAAACGTGTGTAATATGCTATCAAAATTATTCTTTTAGCATAATTTTATTTGCATAATTTAAATATTATGATTATCTTTGCAGCGTAAACAGGCATTTTAAATTATTCTGACAATGAAAACTAATCCTTTCGTACTTAGCCCGGCCATTCCTGACGAGTACTTCTGTGACCGTCAGACAGAATCGGCATCATTAATAAAAAGTTTCAAGAATCAGGAGAATGTTGTGCTGATATCTCCGCGTCGAGTGGGAAAGACGGGGTTGATTTACCATTGCTTCAACCAGCCAGAAATACATGACAACTTCATTACTGTATCTATTGATATACTCCACACGACCTCATTTCAGGAATTTGTCAAGGAGTTAGGTGCTGCCGTTTTCAACACCGTTGCCAAGCGTAGCGAGAAACTTGCGAAACTCTTCGTAACAACGCTACGCTCCCTTAGTGGCAGTTTCGGTATTGACCCTACAACATATATGCCGACTTTCGATATCAAGTTGGGACAAATCAACATGCCAGAATACACACTCGACGAAATCTTCAGCTATCTTGAGAAGGCTGACAAACCGTGCATCGTTGCCATCGATGAATTTCAGCAAATCACCAAATACCAGGAAAAAAATATAGAGGCTTTACTGAGAGGGTGTATTCAGAAACTGGTTAACACCCACTTTGTATTTGCAAGTTCAGAGCGACGTCTGATGAACGAGATGTTCTTCTCCGACAAACGTCCTTTCTTTCAGAGCGCAACGCTTTTGCAACTAGATAGTATTGACTTACAGATATACACGGCTTTTGCCGTCAAACAATTTCTGTTGGCTGAAAAGAGTATTGAGCCTGAAGCCGTTGCATGGGCTTATCAAACGTTCGACGGCACTACCATGTATGTTCATAAACTCTTGCATGACTGCTATGCCGATACTCAAACTGGTGAAACATGCGACACGACTGCCATGCAGTATGCGGCAGAACAACTGATACAGCAAAACGCAAAGCGTCTGCAAGAGCTGCTTGCTTATGTAACAGAGCAGCAGAAAGAAGTGCTATATGCCATCGCCGCCGACAAATATGTGTCGCGCATCACTTCCTCCGATTTTGTAAAACGGCACCATCTCAAGTCAGCCAGTGCCGTACAATCAGCAACAAAACGACTGTTGGATTTAGACCTTATTACCGAACAGCATAAATCATATTCTGTCTCCGACCCGCTGCTAAGAATTTGGATTGTCCGATAAGCCGCTCACGTCATATTCCGTGGCTGTTCCGCTGAGTGCAAGCGTCACGTTCTCACCCGCTGTTATCCTACAGCGCTGCTTGCCCTGTATGTTGCCGAATCTTCTTGTGTAGTAACAGCTTGTGAAGTTAGCGCTGCCGCTGCCGTTGCCGAAACTGGACTGCGTGGGGATATGACTATCCTCGTCGGCGTCGATGCCATCGCTGACGCAGTCGGAAATGATATAGACGTTGGCAGACAAGCTATAGACATTGTTGCTCTTCCCGCTACCCGCCGTGTTGCCACTGATGGTGCCGCCGACAATGAAACATGTTCCGTCTTTTACAAAAACACCGCCGCCATTATTTAGCGCCGTGTTGCCGGTGATGTTGCCGCCAGTCATTCTGAACGTGCCAGAGCTGTATACACCCCAATTGTTACGCTGTGTAATTTTCGAAAAACATGTGTAATCTGACACTTTTAAGGTTAAAAACCATCTCAAAACGCCGATTTTAACCCTCAACCGGTAGACGGGCCGTTTACTTCCCAACGACCGCCCGTTTAGTTCCTTTCGGCACCGCACCCGCTACTTGACGGTTAACGGTTAACGATTAAAGGTTAAAGGTTCTTTTTGGACTACAGAGAAAAGGCGTAATATCGTGTAAAGAAAATTCCGTGTGGCGATGCGATCTGCTGTGCACTCCAATTGACTAAAAAACAGCTGCGATACGGCGAATATGCTTTATTTTCTCCATAAACGACTCGTTGCGCTCTGCCATCAGCATGTCATATTCGTTCTGCATGGCCAAAAGCGGAGCAGCATCAACGTCCAATGCAGCCTCCATCATCATTGCCAACTCAGGGTTGAGCGCGCGCTTGCCATTCAGCACCTCATTCAATGCTGAATACGAGATACCCATTTTCTTCGCCAGTCCTCGCTGGGAAATTCCACGAAACTCCAATTCGTCCTTCAACACCTCGCCCGGATGCGTAGGCTTGTATGGCTTCAAATTGTTGGCTATCATCATCGGGTCCTTACCTTTTACTGTAATCATATTTCTGCCCTCCTATTTCTTTTTATAGTGATTCGACAATTCTGTTATACTACAAATGGTTGCAATCTGCTTGCCATTCTCCGTTTCTTCTATGAACTCTATCCGGTATTGGTCGTTCACCTTCACCGAGGAAATGCCTTTCTTGTCGCCAACCAGCTTTTCGTAGTGCAGTGAGCCGTATTTTGTGAGCCCAAGCACATTCTCCTGCTGTTTCATCAGGTTGATCACCTTGATATACTTGTCGACAATATGAGGCTGAAACCGATGTTTTTTATCATTGGCTTTGCCCTGCGTATAGAGTTCTTCCAGATATGTTTCTTCGAATGTAACTACCATTTGCGTGCAAAGATAAGAAATTTTTTCGATGTTCGCAAATTTATGAACACTTTTTTTAATGTTTGAAGAAAAAACTTCGGGCCGGCAGGAGGCAGCGCGAGGGGGAATGAGGTACATTGACACTTTCTCTACTCGGCGGCGCAAACCAGGCGCACCGATTGCCCTTTTTTGCGGGAGCCGTTGTACTGCGAATTCAGAGCGCCACTGTTGAAGTACACGTAGTAGGCTTGGTTCACTTCCGATGTGTGGGCCGACGACGACCAGTAGTAGCCGGACGCCCCGGCATTGTAAACCGTGAGACCCTCCCGGTAGCCGGCAGCTGGCAGGAACGCACAACCCTTGGCAGCAAGGGCAGTCCACTGGGCAGAGGTACACTTAGTGGCATAGCTGCTGCTTTCGTTGACTTTGCCAAGCGTGGTGAAGTAATCCGTAGTATTCGCGATGTCGACGCCGTCTGGGAACAGGATGATGCCATTTACGCCACTTGAAACGTCGGTGCGGATGGTAGCCATGGTGTAGCGGGCCTTAGCGGTAGTGCCCACAGTGCCGCCAGCGTTGATGGTGAACTTGCCGGTTGGTGATTATCGAGCGTCTTCGTCGCTGGCTTCACCCAAAATGAGACCGTCGGCGCCGAGGTTTGTATTGAGGTTTTGGACGCTGCCAGCGAGCATCTGGCACTGGTGCTGGAGTTCGACCACGTTCATCGTGGGTTTTATATATTGCTTCTTCATAATGCTCTTATCTTTGAACATATAATTATCACGAATTTACCATTAATTTTCCATGAATTTATTTAATCACGACCGTATGACGTCCATAGATGTATACGCCCTTGGCGGTGGGCTTGGCGTCGAGACGGCGGCCCTGCAAGTCGAACCAGACGCCGCTTAATTCGTGAGATTTGTGCGATTCTCTCTCTGAGAGTGTGGCGTTGCAATCGTGTTCGTTAAGAGCTGTCGTGTTCTCGTTGTCGCCGAAGTGGAGCTTGATGGCGCTGACGTTTCCGCCGTCCACGTGGAAGTAGGCGCGGAAGGAGCCGATGCTCCTGTCGGCACTGGGCCAGTGGAGGGTGTTGTCGGCGCCGAGGAAGAGGTTGCTCTTGTCGCCACCATCGAGCGTCACGGGGCTGAAGGTGCCGATGAACTGTACGTGCTCGTCTTCACTTTCCACAGTCTGGCGGATGAGGGTTTCGTCGCTGTTGTTGATGATGACGTCCTGGAACTCACGGTTGCTGATGTCGTAGTCGCTCTCATGGTCGTCGTAGCCGCTGGGCTTGGGCCACTTAATAATATAAGGTGTGCCGGCCTTGATTTCCGTAGCATCCTTGAAGTAGAGACTGAGAGTGCCGGTGGCGGGGTCGAAGCCGGTCTTATAAGAACCATTTACATCGTCGTTGCCGTTCGCGTCGTAGGTGCGTTCGATGTCGAGTTCCATCAGCGTTCCATTTCCGATAAGGTCGTAGAATCCGTCGTTTTTGAGGTCGAAGGGCAGGCAGAGGGTGTTCCAGTTGCCGTCTTTGAAGAGGGTGCGACCGGAGAGGGTGACGTTGAGTTGCTTGCCGTCGGTATCGCGGAGCAGGGTGGCGTTAGAGGCGTTGTCGTAGAGACTGAGATTGGTGACGTAGTATTTGCCGCCGCACAGCAGAGCGTTCTCGTAGAGCGTCATTGTACCTTCGTTTGAGACTACGCTACCGAGATTGGCAGGCGCTGTCGTTAGGGCGACAGCCTGGGTGCCCTGATTCGTTCCCCATCCGGCGTAAGTGAAGTAAGACGGTTTGTTGATGTCGAAGGTGGGGGATGTGCCACGACTGAACGTCTTACTGCCGGTGTTGCTCATGGATACCCATACGGGGTCGAAGACGCATTGGATGAAGATGAGGTTGGCGTCGTTGTCGTTCCAGCCCACGAAGCCGCCATTGCATTCGGCTGTACTGCCGAGCATCCTGCCGAGGAAAGCGCAGCGGGTAAAGGCAAGCTTGCCGCCGGTTTGGTTTACGGCTACGAAACCGCCGTTGGTGCCGTCGCCGTTGATACTGCTGACGATGGTAACGCGGCTGCAGCAGTCGATGATTTCAGTGCCGTTGGTATAACCTACGTGAGGCAGATTTTCAACGGCGATGCTGGCACCGAATTTCGACGAGGTGGCAACGCTGCCGGCAACGGTCAGGTTCTTGATGGTGGCACCCTCGAGGTAGCGGAAGGGCGCACAGCCGTCTTCACTATCGGCTTTGAGGTCGATGTGAAGCGTTCGGCCGTTGCCGTCGAGCGTTCCGCAGAAGGGCGTCCGGATCAGCTTAGTTGGATCATTTGCATCCTTCTTCGTTGTGGCAATCATTTCGGTGATAGGTTCGTTGCTGTTGTCGAAGTCATCAGCAAGCTTGTAATACTTGCCTTCCGTATTGTTCCAGTTTTCATAGATATATTTTCCGAAGACATACCAATCGTTGGCATCGGCGATGATGTAGGGGTCCGTCTCCGTGCCGTTGCCCGCGAGGGCTTGATAAACCTTAAAGCTGGCGGTCTGCTGGCCGGTGTATGAACCAGTGCCCGTGATGGTCAGCGTGTAGGTGCCAACGTCCTTAATTGTGGCGGGGGAGTAGCTGACGGTATAGTGGGTGCCCTCTGCCAGCGCGTTGCCACTCATATCCTTTACGGTGAAGATGGGGGTGATGTCGCTACCGGTCCATGAGTAGTAGTGCTTCAAACCCTCGATGGTGGCGTAGTCCAGGTCGGTGTTGATGTTGTCTTTGTTGCCGATGATCTGGAGTTCAGACAGTTCCATTCTGTAGCGGGTATAGCTGATTTTCGACGAGACCGGAATCTTTTCAGAGCCTTGGATATCGGTCACCTCGAAGCGGAAATATTGGTAGGTTTTTGTGTTGCTGGTGAGCCAGTAGTCGGCGGTCACCTCAGCTTCTGCGGGCAATTGCGCGTTGGTCTCGGTGGCGAGCGTTGTCCACTCGTCGCCCGCGTGCTTCTTGCCCTTTAGCGTCCACGCCTTCGGGCGGCGATTCGGGTGGTCTTTTGTGTTTATGCTGGTGCGAAGACGATAGCCCTTAGCTACGATAGGATCAGTGGAGTAGAACTCGATGAACTTCGTGTCGAAGGCGATATCTTCGTCCGTCAACCAGTATGTGTACTGGAAGGGCTGGCTAGCCCAATATGGAACAATGACGTTGTCCACGAGATACTCGTAGGTGTAGGCTGACGGGCTCTCGCTGCCGGCCGTGGCGGTATAGTAGCCCTCGCTGTCGAAGAGGGTGTAATTCTGTCCGCCGTGGGTGATGGGAGTGTCGGCTGCAGCTTTTTGTCCCACGAGCAGTGCTGCCGTTAGCACCACTGCCGAGAGGGTGTTGCGGCGGTAGTGCCAGAGGATGTAAAGGAAATAGGCGAGCAAGGCCAGGTAAATCATGACGAGTGGAATGGAAAGCCACAAGGGTTGTGACAGGAAGTCGTTGATTAAGTTGGTCATAATACTATGGTTTTGTTTATTTTCTGGGCGCAAAGAAAAAAAATAAAATCGAAACAAGGTGTCCAAAAAACGCGTTAGGTGTCAGAAAAACGGGGTATAGGTGTCAGAAAATCGCGTTTTTCTGACAATTTTGCCTCATATTTATGCATAATTATCAATTGCCAATTGTCAATTATCAATTTTTTTTGTACCTTTGCGGAGAAATTCGAGAGAGCGATGATTACGTTAGGTGAGATGCAGATTAGCGGAATGCTGACGATGACGGTGCTGGCGGTGATGCTGGCGCTGTGTGTGCCTCGTCGCTCGAAACGCGGCAACAGCTTCGGCCGGGCGCGGTGGATGATGGCTGCGGGAACGGGGCTCATCGCCCTGCAGTTTCTGCTGCAACATACGTTCGGTTTCCGACAGATGGGTGTGACGCAGGGAGTATTTCTGAACCTGCTGTTCTTCACTCCTGCGTCGTTGTTATGCAGTATGGCCATCCTCTACGTACAGCGGCAGGGAAGCGTCACAAGGCGGGAGTGGCTGTTGCCAAGCGTCATCTGTGGCGTGTCGGTAGTCATATTAATAGGTGCAGTGCTGCTTGACGGCGTACCTATCGCTGAGGACTCGTCGGCGCTGCGTGAAGTGGAATACGTCAGTAGTGTCCTCTATGTGCTGATGCAGAGTTTCCTGTTTAAATATCAGTATGTGGCTTATAAACGATTGGAGCAGGCCGTCGATGAATACTACGACCGCAGCCGCCGCGACCTGTTCGGATGGATGGGTTGGAGCATGAAGACGATGGCTGTGCTGGCATTCTTCGTGCCGGTGGTCATCTTCCTTCAGGGTTCGCCGCTAGTGGTGTTCTCCATCGGCTATTTCTTCTGTATTGCCTATAGCACCATCAGCCTCTACAGCTACGGTATCAGTGAGGACCATCAGCGCGTGGAGGCGGCAGAAAGTCTTACCCCCAGCCCCTCTCCAAAGGGCGAGGGGAGTTTAGAGATTACGCAGAACCATCCCTATGATCCAGCCATCACCGAAGCCGTAGAGTGCTGGAAGAAGAGCGCGGCTTACCGGGAGCATAACCTGACGCTGGGCATCGTGGCACGACAGATGGGTGTGGCCCAGCGGCAATTGCAGGAGTGGCTGCGGCAGTCGGAATACGGCAAACTGGCCGAACTGGTGGCGTCGCTGCGCATAGAAGAGGCTCAGCGCGTGTTGAAAGACCATCCCGACTGGTCGATAGAGACCGTTGCCGACCACTGCGGTTTCAACGATCGTAAATACTTCCACGAGGTGTTCCGCCAGCATACGGGGATGACACCGTTGAATTTTCAGCGCGGATAGGAATGACTAATTATTCATCAATTATTTATATAAGGTAGTATGTTTCATATTTACAAAGGTTATGAGCTTGTAGAAGCTTACCATCAAATGCGAATGGGGCGCCGCTTTCATCCAAGTGGAGCCTTCAAGAAGACCTCGCAGGCCATTATTGTCGCTATCGTTACGCTGCTGTTGTGGAATGCACCGACTGAATGGTTCGGCATTGACGGACTGACGGTCATCCAACAACGCATCATCGCCATTTTCGCCTTCGCCACGCTGATGTGGATCATGTCGGTCGTGTCGTCGTGGGCTACGTCGGTATCTATCATCGTGCTGATGCTTTTGTTCTGTACGGACAGCGGTATCGCGCCGATGGTCGTTGAGGACAAGGTGGGTCCGCTGTTGTCGTATAAGGGAGTGATGGCGACGTTTGCCGACCCCGTCATCATGCTGTTCATCGGCGGTTTCGTGTTGGCCATCGCCGCCACGAAGACCGGACTGGACGCGCAGTTGGCAAAGGTGTTGCTGAAGCCTTTCGGCACGCGGAGTGAGATGGTGTTGCTGGGATTCCTGCTGATTACGGGACTGTTCTCGATGTTCGTGTCGAACACTGCCACAGCCGCTATGATGCTGACATTCCTGACGCCGGTGTTCCGTCAGTTGCCGCCAGAGGGTAAGGGCCGTATCGCGCTGGCTATGTCGATTCCCATTGCTGCCAACCTCGGCGGTATGGGAACACCTATCGGTACACCACCGAACACTATCGCGCTGAAATACCTGAACGACCCCGAGGGATTGAACCTTGGCCTGGGCTTCGGTCAGTGGATGATGTTTATGTCCCCGCTGGTTATCGTCCTGCTGTTCATCAGCTGGCGCCTGTTGCTGAAGTTCTTCCCCTTCACTCAGAAGACCATCGAGCTGAAAATTGAAGACGGCATGAAGGAAGGCCCCCACTCGTGGATTGTCATTATCACCTTCTTTATCACGGTGGCATTGTGGTTGCTGGATCGCGTGACCGGCATCAATTCATATACCGTCGCCATGATTCCGTTTATGGTATTCGCCCTGACGGGAGTCATCACCAAGCGTGATCTGGAGCAGATTAACTGGAGTGTCATCTGGATGGTGGCCGGTGGTTTCGCGCTGGGTTACGGACTGAACGCCTCGGGACTGGCTGCCAACGCTGTGAAGAGCATTCCGTTCGGTGAATTCTCGCCGCTGCTCATCCTGTTGATGGGTGGACTCATCTGCTACCTGCTGTCGAACTTCATCTCGAACTCGGCAACGGCAGCGCTGCTGATGCCTATCCTCGCAGTAGTCTGTGGCGCTATGGGTGACAAACTCGATCCCATCGGCGGTACTCCGACCGTACTCATCGGTGTCGCCATCGCTGCATCGTCGGCTATGATTCTGCCGATTTCTACGCCGCCGAACGCGCTGGCATTTGCAACGGGTTACGTGAAGCAGAAGGATATGTCGGTATTGGGTATCATCATGGGTATCATCTCGATGATTCTCGGTTTCGGACTGGTTTATCTGATGGGCACATTGCGCTTTATTTAAGAGGTAAAAGGTAAGAGGTTTGAGGTGAGAAAGAGCCTCAAATTAACAAAAAGTAACTTAAAAACAAAAATAATTGGGAATTTCCTTTGCCGTTTGAAGGAAATTCCCTATTTTTGCGCTGTGAAACTATCAATATGACAAGTCACTAACTAATAAACTCAATAAAAGAACTTAAAGACTTTTACTATGAACGTAGAGAAAATCATGCAAGGCTTGGAGCAGAAACACCCCGGCGAAGTGGAGTTTCTGCAGGCAGTGCGAGAAGTGTTGGATTCCATCAAGGACGTGTATAACCAGCATCCCGAATTTGAGAAGGCAAAGATCATCGAGCGCATCGTTGAGCCCGAGCGCATCACGACATTCCGTGTGCCCTGGGTTGACGACAAGGGTGAGGTGCAGGTGAACATCGGTTACCGCGTGCAGTTCAACAGCGCTATCGGTCCGTATAAGGGCGGTTTGCGTTTCCACCCGTCGGTGAACCTGAGCATCCTGAAGTTCCTCGGTTTCGAGCAGACTTTCAAGAATGCGCTGACCACACTGCCGATGGGCGGTGGTAAGGGCGGCTCGGACTTCTCTATTCGCGGCAAGAGCGACAATGAGGTGATGAAGTTCTGTCAGTCGTTTATGACGGAATTATATAAGATTATCGGTCCGGATATGGATGTGCCCGCTGGTGACATCGGCGTCGGCGCCCGTGAGATTGGTTATCTCTTCGGACAATACAAGCGTCTGACGTCGCAGTTCCACGGTGCTACGCTGACCGGTAAAGGCATAGAGTGGGGTGGTAGTATCCTGCGTCCGGAGGCCACGGGTTACGGTGCACTGTATTTCGTTCACCACATGATGGAGACCCACGGTCTCGACATCAAGGGCAAGACCGTTGCACTGTCGGGCTTCGGCAATGTGGCGTGGGGTGCTGCGAAGAAGGCTACCGAGCTGGGTGCGAAGGTCATTACCATCAGTGGTCCTGACGGATACATCTACGATCCCGAGGGTTTGGATGACGAAAAGATAGAGTATATGCTGGAGTTGCGTGCCAGCGGTAATGACGTCTGCCAGCCGTACGAAGAGGAATTCCCCGGTTCGAAGTTCTTTGCCGGCAAGAAACCTTGGGAGCAGAAGGCCGACATCTATCTGCCCTGTGCTACGCAGAACGAGTTGAACGGCGACGATGCCGACAAGATATTGGCGCAGAAGCCGCTGTGTGTCGCTGAGGTGTCGAACATGGGCTGCACGGCTGAGGCTGTGAACAAGTTCACCGCTGCTCACCAGCTGTTTGCGCCCGGTAAGGCTGTGAATGCCGGTGGTGTTGCTACCAGCGGTCTGGAGATGACGCAGAACTCGATGCGTATGTCATGGACGGCCGATGAAGTCGATATGCGCCTGCATCAGATTATGGCCGGTATCCATGAACAGTGTGTGAAGTATGGTAAGGAAGGTGACTACGTGAACTATGTCAAGGGTGCAAACGTGGCTGGTTTCATGAAGGTCGCCAAAGCTATGCTCGCACAGGGAATAGTGTAGTTATCGTTGAACATTGAACGTTGAACATTGAACGACAATAGACGATTATCCAGTAATAGTGTTTTGCGCATAGTACTTCTATGCGGATTGCTTTGTAACGTCGTTCAACGTTCAGCGTTCAACGTTCAATGTTTGGCTCAGGACGTGCAGCAGGGTAAAGCCTCGTTCTATGCCCTGAAGTTCCATGGGCGCAAGACGGCTAGTGGTGAACGTCTGCATAAGGACAGTCTGACGTGTGCCCACCGCTCCTATCCTTTCGGCACGTTGCTGAGGGTGTATAATCCTGCCAACGGAAAGAGTGTGCTTGTACGTGTCACCGATCGCGGACCGTTTGTTCGCGGACGCATCATCGATCTCTCGTGGCGTGCTGCCAAAGAACTGGGCATTATTTCACAAGGTGTTGCGGTGGTTACCGTTCAGAAGGCCACTGGCATCATCGTGCCTTTCATGCCGCCTGATGATGATATTGACATTCCGGAGTTTGAGATGGAAACCAACGAGGGGTCAACAGAGATGAAACCTCTGTGGCAACTTATGGCTGAAGAGGCTGAAGCGAAAAGGAAGGCTTCTGCTGACCACCATTCTGCGGCGAAGAAGAAGTAATCCGGATTTCCTTTATACTTTGTTTGGTTGTATCCGATTGCGCCTGAGTGCGAGGCCCGGGAGCATCGAACTCAATGCGGTCGTCGCCCCTGTTGTTGGCGTCGAAGCCCGAATCATCAGCGCCGCTATAGTTCTCATCATCTGTGTAACGGGAAGAACGGTTGGCTTCGCGCTGACGGCGATAGCCCTCGTAACGCTCAGCCTCCTTTTTGTCGGCAGCAGAACCAATGGCTGCACCTACAGCTGCACCGCCTGCCATACCGACAATCTCGCCAACATGACTACCATGCCAACCACCCGAGATGCCTCCGATGGCGGAACCCAGAATAGAGCCTAACGTTGCTCCTGTGTAAGCACCCTGTCCTGTGTAGGTGCTACAGCTGCTCAGCAACATGGTTGAGACAGCTAAAACAAACAACATCTTCTTCATACGCGTCACATTGTTAATGATTTACGTTGCAAAGGTACACATTCTTTTTGATATATCAATGGGGATAATCCCCAAAAGCACTTAGGGATTCCCCTATTTCTTTTTCAGAGGCTGTTGAGCGTCAGTGTTATTGTCCGCCCAGACGCGAAAAGTATTCAATGATATCCTCCCACGTCTTGAACGTCTCCGAACCGTATTCCAGCACAGTGGTCAAGGCCCCTTCCGACCTCCCCTGTTTAGGGGCGGCTATCAGGTAGTCGCCGTAGAGCAGGTCACGACGGTAGGTGTAGACGGTATGTCGCCAAGCTGGTACACCGATATGCTCGGTGAGCCACGAGTCCGTCGTGACGGTGTCTTCCGCTGGTGCCACGAAGAGCACCTGATAGCGTTCGATGAGCTGTCGAACGGCCTTCTGAACGGACGACACGGGTTTGCGGTAGCTGTCCATCATCGTCTCTATACCTATATATATAATAGGGCGCTCGCGCTGTTGCTGGCGGTCGTCAATCCATCGGATGACGGGCAGGACGGAATGCATAAACGAACGGTCGTTCATGCGGTGCACGCCATGAAAATAAAGTGCCTGCGGATAATGTTCGTGGAACATGTCGTAGGTATCCACCAGTTCGTCTTCGTCGCCAAAGAGTCCGTAGACGCGCTGGCGGTCGTCGTCGGTCATATTCTGGAAGCGCTGTTCCGACACTTCGCGGTATTCCTTGACTAGGGCCTTATCGACATAGAACTCCTGTATGCCGTCCTGACGGGGATTCTGGAACTGCTGCGTACCCGTCAGCCCGTGAGCACGCATTGTTTCGGCAATGTCGAGGGCAGGATTGACGCAGATGCGGTCGTAGCCTCGCAACTGCTCGGCAAACATACCTCCCATCGATGTGCCTACGATGAGGTCGGGCTTCTCCTGCTGGCAAACGTCGTGTAACAATGCCAGTGCCTCATGGGGATGTATGGGCAGGTCGGGCGCAATGACGCGAGCCTCAGGCAGTACCTCCTGTAGGCGTCGTACGGTACCCGACTGTCCGCTGGAGGCAAAGCCGTGAACGTAAAGCACCGTCTTGCCCGCCATCAGATCGGGGAATTGCTTGATATATGGATTCTCTGTAACCATTTACTTTGCGTAGGGTGGATTCCAGTTGTCGTTGATGGTGAACACGCGTTCCAGCGTAATCTGCTGTGCCTCCTTCTTCGTGAGCTGACGACTCCAGGGAACACGCTGGTCGGTGGCAGCACCCTCGCCGCGATTGTTGTATTCCATGTAGCGGGCAGTCTTGACGGCCTCGGGACGCCACTGATGCCAGCCCTCAGGACGAATCTCGCGGGGCAGTTCGCAGTTCATGAACAGCGTATAGCCGTAGTCGCGCCAAGGGCGTCCGAGATATACTTTGTCGACGCCTTTGTCGCAGGTGATGCGGCAGTTGTTGAAGATGTAGCCAAATGGCACATCTTGCGGTGTCGATGCCGCCGTGATATATGAGTTGGCCTTACAGAAGATGTCGCAACCCTCAAACCACGCCGTCGAGGGGCCGAAGATAAAATCAGTAGTGCCCTCGATGTAGCAGTCCTTGAAGAACAGCCGCGTCTTGGCGTTACCCGTATAGATGGTGTCCTGATGGCCGAGGAAGCGGCAATTGATGAATGTCAGCCGGTCACCCTCGGTATGCAGTGCCACAGCTTGTCCCAAGCGTGCGGAGTTGTTCTCGACGGTGATGTTCTTGAGCGTAATCTTGCTGCCTTGGATCTTCAGCGTGAAAGTGCGGAAGGTTCCCATGCCTTTACCCGTCGGGGCATAGAAGATATTCGCATGGTCGTCCCACGTGATAATGGTGTTGTCGCGGTCTTCGCCGCAAATCTCAATGTTGGTGAGCCACTGCGGGATGACGAGTTTCTCCTTGTACGTGCCTTTCTTGACGAAGATGACCTTGTGGTACTCCATAAACGCGCGGCACACCTCAATGGCCTCGTTGATGTTGCGGAACTCGCCCGTGCCGTCGCGAGCCACAAAGAGCGTGTCGGGGTTGTCGTAACTTTTAGCCTGTGCAATGATAACCCCACAGATTGCACAGATAAAGCAGATTAGTTTTTTCATTGTTGTAGTAGTTTTGTTGTTACATGATTTGCGTGACTTCCTGAATGCCCTCTATCTTCTTCAGCTCATCCATGATAGATTTCGTGTCTTCACGGTCGTGGACGCGCAACTCGATGCTGCCGTCGAACAAACCGTCGTCGCTGCCGATGGTGAGTTTGTGGATGTTGACGTTCATCTGCGAGGTGATGACTCGCGAGACATCTACGAGGATACCCATACGGTCGATACCCTGAATGCGGACGGTGGCGTCGAAGAACAGCTTCTTGTGCATGTCCCACTTGGCATCGAGGATGCGGTTGCCGAAACCACTCTTCAACTTATCGGCCACAGGACAGGCGCGCTTGTGGATTTCTATCTGGTTCTTGTTGTCGATATATCCCAGGATGTCGTCTCCGGGAATGGGGTGACAGCAGTGCTTGAACTGATATTGTCCGATAGTTTCCTCGCTAATGTAGATGGGCTTCTTGCGGTTGAACTTCTCAGGCACGGTGAACAATTCCTGCTTTTCCTGCTCCGTCGGAGTCTTCTGCTTGCTACGTCCGAGGAAGGGCACGAGTTTGCGCCAGCCTTTCTTGCCGGAATTCTTGCCCAGCAATTCGTCGAGGTCTTTCTCACCCAGCAGGATGGTTTTCTCGCCCACTGCCTGATAGAACTTTTCGCGGGTATATACTTCATGGAACGATGCCAACTGGTCAACGATGTTCAGCGTGCATTCAATCTGGTTCTTTTCCAGGAATTCCTTCAACAGCTGCTCACCTTTCTTTTGTATCTCGCGACTGTTACGACGCAGGATGGCCTGAATCTTTGCCTTGGCCTTTGCCGACGATACGAAGTTGATCCATGCGGGCTGTACGTGTTGCGACTTGGAGGTCAGGATCTCTATCTGGTCACCGCTTTCCAACTTGTGGCTCAGTGGCACCAGTTTGTGGTTCACCTTGGCACCGATGCAGTGAGAGCCTAAGAAGGTGTGGATGGAGAAGGCAAAGTCGAGCGCCGTACATCCTGTGGGCATCGTCTTGATTTCACCCTTGGGGGTAAAGACGAAGATTTCTGAGGCAAAGAGGTTCAGCTTGATGGCGTCGAGGAAGTCCATTGCGTCAGGCTGCGGGTCGTCCAGGATTTCCTTGATGGTGCGGAGCCAGTCGTTCAGTTCGTTCTCGTCCTCCGAGAATTCGGCCTGCTCGCCGTCCTTGTATTTCCAGTGGGCGGCAAATCCCTGCTCTGCCACCTCGTTCATGCGGTCAGAGCGTATCTGCACCTCAATCCATCGTCCCTGCTTCGACATCAGTGTGACGTGCAAAGCCTGATAGCCGTTTGCCTTGGGGTGTGACAACCAGTCGCGCAGACGGTCGGGATGACTCTTGTAAATCTTTGAGATGGCAACGTAGATCTTGAAGCACTCGTTGATTTCCTCCTCTCTCTGATCGGGTGTGAAGATGATACGCACGGCGAGGATGTCGTAGATTTCCTCGAATGACACGTGCTTGTTTTGCATCTTCGTCCAAATGGAGTAGGGCGTTTTTACGCGTTCGCGGATTTCATATTTGATACCCATCTCCTTCAGCGAGGCCTCGATGGGTTCCGTAAACTGGTCAAACAGTTCACGGCGCTGAGTCTCGGTGTTCTTCAGCTTGTCCTTGATGGCGGCATATTCCTCCGGATGCTCGTATTGGAATGAGAGGTTTTCCAATTCCGACTTCACCTTGTTGAGTCCAAGGCGGTGGGCCAGTGGAGCATAGATGTACAGCGTCTCACCGGCAATTTTGTATTGTTTGTTGGCAGGCTGCGACTCCAATGTGCGCATGTTGTGCAGACGGTCGCAAATCTTGATGAGGATGACACGGATATCCTCGCTCATGGTCAGCAGCAGTTTCTTGAAGTTCTCGGCCTGTGCTGAAGCCTGCTCACCGAAGATTCCTCCAGAAATCTTCGTCAGTCCGTCCACAATCTGTGCTATCTTCGGGCCGAAGATGTTCGACAGGTCGTCAACGGTATAGTCGGTATCCTCCACAACATCGTGCAACAGTGCGGCACAGATGCTGGTAGAACCCAGTCCCACTTCTTCGCAGGCTATCTGGGCGACGGCGATGGGGTGCATGATGTATGGTTCTCCACTCAATCGTCTGACGCCTTTGTGGGCTTGCTTGGCAAAGTTGAATGCCTTGGTGATGATATCCACCTTTTGCCTGTGACGTGATGCAGAATAGCTGTCCAGCAGTCGCTGGAATGCGTCATTGACCAACTTCTCGTCGGCTCCTTCACGAATCATGTCCTCATCCATAGTCTTATCTCCTTCTCTTTCTGCTTGATGCCTTGCGCTTCTTCGGTGCTGCAGCACGACGCTTGCTGGTCTTGGCAGCCTTGCCGCGCTTGGCAGTTGCTCTACTACGCTTGCTGACACGTCCCTTGCCGCGTTTGGCGGCACGTCCCTTCTTGCCACGGGCGTAGCGTTTGCTCTTATGATAATAAGTCGGTACGTCGTCCCTTACTTCCACCTCCATGCGCTTAGTCAGCAACTCGTCGGCCTTGTAGTTATATACGGAATCCTCCAAATCGATGAATCGTCCCGTGTCTGTCAGCGGCAGACGCAGGGTGCTGGGTTCTGTAGTTCCGGGCACCACGTCGCGACGGTATTGTGGATTCAGCGAGCGCAGCAGGTCGATGTTCAGTCCCAGCACTTCGGCCACCTGTTCCAAGTGTACGTTACGCTTCACCATTACGGTGTCGCTCTTGGCCGGCAGACGGGTTGTCATGGGACAGATATTATGCAACGAATAGTAGGTCATGATATAGTTGGCAGCGATGAATGCCGGCACGTAGCCTCGTGTCTCGCGTGGCAGATAGGGATAGATGTGCCAGTAGTCCTTGTTCATCGGAGCAGCCTCGCCGTCCTCGTTCTTCGTTGTGGTGGCATTGGCGCGGCGAATGGCTTTGTTGATATTCTCGGGTCCGCAGTTATAGGCGGCGATGACGAGATTCCAGTCACCGAAAATCTTGTAGAGGTCTTTCAGATAGCGTGCAGCGGCGTACGACGACTTCACGGGGTCGCGACGTTCGTCTACCAGTGAGTTCACCTGCAGGCCATACTGTTTACCCGTACCAATCATAAACTGCCACAGTCCCGTTGCTCCCACGCGGCTTACGGCCTTGGGGTTCAATGCTGATTCAATGATGGGCAGATATTTCAGTTCCAACGGCAACTGATACATCTCCAATGCTTCCTCGAAGATGGGCATGTAGAAGTTCGATGCGCCCAACATATAACTGATGCTGTGGCGCAGACGGCCGCTGTAACGGTCGATGAATTTCTGCACGACGTCGTTGTAAGCCATCTCCATGACGGTCGGCATACGGCTCAGACGTTCGATATATTCCTCACGGGTGTACGTGGGATTCACGTCCTGCATGTTGCAGTCGTCCGCCTCGCCCAGATAGGTCTGCGACATATAGAGGCTCAGCAGCGAGTCCAGGTCGTAGGTCATAGCCTCGGGGAACTCAATGATTTCCTCGTTGCCGCTCTGGTCGGTCACCACCAGCTCGTCCGCTTCGTCGATGTCGTCATCGTCCTCTGCGTCAACCTCCGTCACTACCTGACCCATCGATGCCATACTGGCCATCATCAGGGCATATATCATCAATAATACCTTCTTTTTCATATATCTTCTTTAAAAATTCAACTTACAACTTACGCCCAGCGACTGGCTGTCCAACCAATCACCACCATTGTGGTTCGGCATGACCGTGGGCTCCACCGTCAGACTCAGGTCCTTCGAGATGTCAAACTGCGAGAGTTCAGCGTCCACGTAAGCATCGATGACAGAGAACGCATAGACGCCCAGCATGACGAAGAAACTCATGTCGCGCCAACGGCGATACTTGTCCTTACGGCTCTTGAAAATCTTTTTATACCGTTCCTCGTCGGCCTTTGTCTGAATCTGTTTACCCAAATGCAGGAACTTGTTGTACGAGCATGTTCCCGGGTCGTCGTCCATGAGATCCAGATAAGCCTGCGAATAGTCCTTATACATCATGTTGTTCCACGTCAGTGCGTAGATACACCCCATGAATCCACCGTAGATGATGGGCAGCTTCCAGAATTTGCGGTTGTATATCTGTCCTGCACCCGGTAAGACCATTGCTAGCCACAGTGCCCGCTGGGGATTCGGCTTCCATGTGTTCCAGTCACGCTTCGGACGCAGCTTTTTGGCTTTCTCGACGACGACCGACGTGATGCTGTCTGTGGCCTGCACGGTCTGCATCGCCGCGGAGTCGGCAATAATCTCGTCCTCCTGCTGCGCATAGGCGTTCAGGCCTGCCGTCAACAGCACAACCACAAACAACACTCTGCGTATATAACTTTCAATTTTCAATTTTTAATTTTCAATTGTTTACACTGTCCAGTGCATTCATGATTTGCTCCAGCTGCTCCTCGTTGTCGAAGTGCACGGTGATTTTTCCCTTGCCCTTAGGCGAACAGGTCATCTGCACCTTCGTCTGGAAGAACTGTGCCAGACGGTCTCTCAGGATGTTAAACTCCTCGGGCAACTGCGACTTAGCGGCAATCTTACCCTTGGCGGTTTTTACGTCGTCACCGCTCTTCAGCGCGTTGATCAGGTCTTCGACCTTGCGAACGGAATACTGTTGCTGCTGGACCTCGCGGAAAAGCTTGATCTGCTGCGACGGACTGTCGATGGCCAACAACGCACGGGCGTGGCCCATCTCGATCTCGTGGTTCTTCAACGCCATCTGCACCTGTGCGGGCAACTTCAGCAGTCGCATGTAGTTCGTCACGGCGGCGCGGCTCTTACCTACGCGCTCCGAAATCTTTGCCTGCGTCATACCCGTCGCCTCAGCCAGATGCTGGTAGGCCAACGCTATCTCGATGGCGTTCAGGTCCTCACGTTGGATATTTTCCACCAGCGCCATTTCCATCGCATTCTGGTCTTCCACCGTCACGATATAGGCGGGAATCTTTGCCAATCCTGCCAGTTGCGAAGCTCTCCAACGGCGCTCACCGGCAATAATCTGGTAACGACCACCCTCCATCTTTCTCAGTGTGATAGGCTGGATGATGCCCAGTTCGCGAATGCTCGTTGCCAATTCCTGCAACGCCTCTTGGTCAAATTCCCTACGAGGCTGGTTGGGATTGGGGTCTATCAGTGCGATTTCCACTTCGTTCAGGTTCGACGAACCTTCGGTGTGCACCTCGCTGTGGGTGTCTATCAGTGCGTCTAGTCCACGACCGGTGCTGATGTCATCCAGCCCGCGTCCCAGAACGCTCCTGTCGAATTTCTTCTTTACTGCCATACTCTTTGCTTTTAGCTTTTAGCGGTTGACTATTAGCTGTTCTTGTTGATAATTTCCTTCGCCAGAGCCAGGTGGTTCTTGGCACCCGTCGAATCGGCGTCATACAGGATGACGGGCAGTCCGTGCGAAGGACTCTCCGACAACTTCACGTTACGCTGGATGACGGTCTTGAACACCAACTCCTGGAAGTGGCGCTTCACCTCGTCGTATATCTGGTTTGCCAGACGCAGACGCTGGTCGTACATCGTCAGCAGGAAGCCCTCAATCTCCAACTGCGGGTTCAGACGCTTCTTCACAATCTTGATGGTGCTCAGCAACTTCGTGATACCCTCCAGTGCGAAGTATTCACACTGCACGGGGATGATGATGCTGTCGGCGGCTGTCAGCGCATTTACCGTGATGAGGCCCAGCGAGGGCGAACAGTCTATCAGGATGAAGTCGTACTCCTTGCGTATCGGCTCCAGTGTTTCCTTGATGATGTTCTCACGTTTTTCCATGTTCAACATCTCAATCTCGGCACCTACCAGGTCAATATGGCTGGGGATGATGTCCAGTCGTTCAATATCGGTTGTATAGATAGCGTCACGCACGTCAGACTTGTTGACAATGCACTCATAGAGTGAACATTCCACCTCCTGGATGTTGACACCAAGACCGCTCGAGGCGTTAGCCTGCGGGTCGGCGTCCACCACGAGGACGTTCTTCTCCAGAGTTGCCAGTGAAGCAGCCAGATTGATGGTCGTTGTAGTCTTTCCAACGCCACCTTTTTGGTTTGCTAATGCGATAATCTTTCCCATTTTTTCGTTTCTTTTGTACATAATAGACTGCAAAAGTACAAAAAAAAGATGGACTGACCAAATATCACCCCATCCTTTTTAGCTTTTTTATTGTTTCAAAACGGTTTCAAAATGGCCGGTCACCACCGCCGAAGCCGCCTCCAGGGAAGCCGCCACCGGGGAAATCACCGCCCGGGAAACCACTGGGAGGACGGTCGCCGCCCCAGCCTCCGCGACCTCTACGTCCTTCGCCGCGACCACCGTTTCTGCCGCCAAACAGGTTCAGTCGGTAACTGACGTGTAGCATGGCGTACGAATTGATGGCGTTCACCTCGTTGTCGCGAATACCGTTGGCATTGACAATACGTGTGAAGTTTGTCTGCTGATTCAGGATGTCATACCACTGCAACATGACGGTAAGCACCTTTCCGCGCAAAAAGCTGTGCGACAGCTGCGCGTTCCACAGCAGTTCGTTGGTGTTCAGGCTCTCGTCGCTATAGCCGCGTTTGCTGAACATGTGCATATCGGTCGACAGGTTCGAACCCCAGGGGAATGTTACCTTCGTACTGCCACCATACTGGAAGTTCCACGTCGTCAGGTTGTTCGACGACTGCAGCCGGTTGTCAGTGCGTGCGTAGGTGGTACGTCCGTCTAGCGAGAAACTGAACCATTTGTTGCGGTAGTTCAGCGAGAGGGCTGGATTGATGTTGTAGGTATGCGTCACGTTACGTTCGGCGATGGCCGTGTGGTTGAGGTTCACGTAGCCCACGCGGTGATTGTACCTTGCATTCAGTGAACCGGTGATATCCCATAGGTTCAGCGTATCGAGGCTGAAGGTGAAGCCCATGCCGAAGTTGGCATTCCAGTTGCCGTTGATGTTCTCCGGTCGCGAGATGCGTCCGCCTGTCGTCTCATTGTAGGTCACGACATTGCCTATCGCGTTGGTGGTTATCTGCCATCCGGCATTGCTGTTGAAACTCCAGTTGCGCTGATTCTTGGGGACCTCGAAACCATCAGCGTCGATAACGGTCTTCGGACGGCGCATCATCAGGAAGTTTACACGCAGGTTGGTGTTGAACGAAGGCTTCAGTCCGGAATTACCGACGTTGATGTTCAACGGGTCCGTATCGTCGTATATTTCAAGCAGTTGCGTAATACTGGGCTGTTGCGTCTGACCGCGCATGGTGACCTGCAGATTCGTCTGCTGGTTGAATCGGTAGCGCATGTTGAGCGTTGGCGATATGTTGGTCACGGTGCGGACGGTATCCACAAGAGTGTTCAGGTAGTTTTGGACAAAGTGTGAACGTTCAGGCAGTAGCGACACGCCTACGTTCATGTTCATCTTGTCACGTACATAACGGAACTGTACCTCGGCAGTATGGCTGTACTCCGTACGCTCGGAATAGCGGCTCAGTTCGCGACTGAGATAGCTCTCATAGGGATTGTCCAGAAAACCGAAGAGTGTCGCCCAGTCGCGGTATTCGTTCAATACCTGGGCAAAGGCTTCCTCTGTATAGTCTGGGAAGTCGTAGGTCAGTGGGTCGCTCTTCTGATGGCTGTATTGGTAGCGGTAGTTCAGCTGTAGGAAGAGTCCCTGCTGTCCGAATCCGCGTGGGCCGTTACCCCTTCCGAAGGGTCCGCGACCACCTCCTCTCTGCGAGGAAGTCCCCGGGCGCGCCCCTTCAGCGGCGTCGGGAGAGCGCGACCCTTCGGCAGCGTTTGCTTGCCGCTCCGTGCGCCACGTCAACAGAGGTTCGGTGTAGGTGATGCCCAGTGAATAGTTCAGGTTCTTGTTGGGCGACACGCTATAGCGGTTGGTTTGATAGAGGGAGTCCAGTCCCATGCTGTTCTTCTGCTGATAGAGGTGTACCGCCGAGAGGCTGGCATTCTGGTTGTCACCGTCGCGATAGCTGAATCCGAAGCTCAGCGCCACGTTGCGCCCCTTGCGTCCGATACGGCGGAACAGTTGCAGTTGTGAGTTGATGTTGTTGCCGTCGCCATATCCCAGCGACTTGTTCTGCCGACTGTTCACCACCAGCGAGTCTTCGTCCAGCGTCCGCAGACCCTCGATGCTCAGCGGGTCACTGACATATTTGTATGGATCGGCATTGAACGATGCCGACGTGTTGTGGCTGCGGCTGTCGTTGGTATTGAAACTGACGTCCGGACGCCACGACAGGGTGGTCAGCGAGTCGATAGTCCATTGCAGGTTCATGTTACCCGTCCAGTTGTTGGCACGCGAGTAACTCTGGTTGACACTGTTCGAGAAAGCACCGCCACGCGTGATGACAAAACTCTCGGACCCCGTCTTGTTCCAGTTGTCGGCGTCGTTGTGGTTCCACGTCACGCGACCGCTCAACTTAAGCTTGTTCTGCTTCTCATAGCTCACGTCCAGTGCGGCAGTCTTCGTCTCACGCTGACCCTGGCCGTTGCCGCGTCCGCGACCGCCGCGACCAGTGAAGTTGCGGTCGTTCACGTTATTCGCATTACCCATAAACGTGTAACGCACGTCGCCGAAAGGTTTCATAGCTGTCAGGCGGATGCCATAGCGGTTATGCGTGCCATAGCCCACGTCGGGATTGGCCTGCAGGCCGCGACGGGCACTGCGCTTCGTCACAAACTCCAGCACAAAGTCGTCGTTACCGTCGTCGATACCCGTCATCCGGCTCAGGTCGCTCTTCTCATCGTAGGCCTTCACCTGGTCCACCACGTACGACGGCAGGTTCTTCATCACCGCGTCGTTATTGCCCGTCATAAAGTCGCGACCGTCCATCTTGAAGCGTTTCACGTCCTTGCCGTTGATGCTGATCTTGCCGTCCTCGTCAATCTTTGCGCCCGGCAAGGCTTCCACCAGCGCCTCAATCACCGAACCCTCGGGCACCTGGTAGGCGTCGGCGTTATACACCACCGTGTCGTTCTTGATGACCATCTTCTTCACGTTTCTCGTCACCACTACCTCGGCAATGGTATCACCCTCCAGCGTCTTCACATTCGTCACGCTGTCCTTGCGCGTCTGACCGCTCATACCGAGCACTCCCCAGACGCACGCCATCAATAAAAATATATGACGTAAACCCTGCATTTAGTTTTTGTTTATTCCTTTGACGTCGCAATCTCCAAAAGGTTTAGTCCCGCCGCATAAAAAAATTGCTTTGACGTTTGGTAGGTCCGCTTTTTTTTCGTACTTTTGCCGCAGAAAACAATAATTCAACGATATAACCGTCATGAAGATAATCAAGAATACCTTCCTCTTCACAGTGGCCCTCTTGGTGGGCTGCCAGACCAATGTTGCTCAGAAGAGCATCGTGATACTCTACGAAAACGATGTCCACTGCGGCATCGACGGCTACCAGACAATGGCCGGACTGCGCGACGCCATCAACCGTTCGGATACGGCCTATGCCGGTGCCGTCTGTGTAGGCGACTTCCTGCAGGGCAACACCACCGGCGCCATCTCGAAGGGACAGTATATTGCCGACATCATGCAGCTGATGGACTACCACGCCCTGACGCTGGGTAACCATGAGTTCGACTATGGCGTGCCCCGCATGCGTCAGTTGCTGGAACAGATTGGTGCTCCCGTCACCTGCGTCAATTTCTTCGATGCCGGTGCCCCCGAATCTTACTATGCACCATACGTCATCCATCAGTATGGCGACAAAAAGATTGCCTTCGTCGGAGCCACCACGCCCGAGACGATGATCCTCGAGGGCTATGCCTTCTACGACACCAACGGCATCCTGCTCTACGACCTCAAGCCGAAGACCTTCTACCAGCTCATCCAGCAGGCCGTCGACAAAGCTCGCAGCGAGGGCGCTGACTACGTGGTGCTGCTCTCCCATGTCGGTGAGACCACCCAGTCGTTGGGTTTCAGTTCCCACCTGCTCGTCAACAACACGCGCGGCATCGATGTCGTCCTCGACGGCCATTCCCATGAGATTTTCGAGGGCGTGCCCGTCAAGAACCTCGACGGTCGCGACATTATTGTCACACAGACCGGTACCCAGTTTGCCAACATCGGTAAACTGCTCATCACTCCTGACGGTCGTATGACGACACACCTTCTCAAAACCAAGGATATCCCCTACGAAAACGCCCGTGTAAGCGCCGTCACCGACAGCATCCGCCAATTGGTGAAAGCCGTCACGTCGAAGCAGGTAGCTCATAGCGACTATGCCCTCGAGGTGACCGACGAGAACGACCAGATGAAGGTTCGTGGCGTGGAGACCAATGCCGGCGACATCGTGGCCGATGCCTACCGCCATGCCATGAACGCTGACATCGGTATGGAGAACGGTGGTGGCATCCGTAACGACATCCGCGCTGGCGATATCACCTATGGCGACGTCATCGGCATGCTGCCCTACGACAACACCCTGCGACGCATTGCCGTCAGTGGTCAGCAGATACAGGCCATGCTCACGCGCTGTACGGCGATGGCTCCTGTGCTCGACGGCAACTTCCCGCAAGTGTCCGGATTGCGCTTCACCCTCCACACCAAGCGCCACTGTGTCACCGACGTCGAAGTGTTGCAGGCCAACGGCACCTACAAACCCATCGACCCCCATCATACCTATAGCGTGGCTGTCACGGACTACAACCACATAGGTGGCGGTTTCTTCGATTGTTTCAAACCGTGTCCCGTACTCTACGAGAGCACCCTGCGCTACTACGAAGCCCTTGCCGACTACCTCGGCAAAGTCCTCGGCGGTACCACCGGCACTGCCTACGCCCAGCCTCAGGGCCGCATCCGCATCGTTAACGACTAAGACACGTTAACGATTAAGGCATATACTGAATGGCCAGCATCGTCAGGTCGTCGCTCTGTTCAGCGTCGCCCACGAATGTATGTACGGCATTGGCCATCGCATCAATCATGTGCTTCGGCTGGTGACGCTGTTCGTCCAGCAACAGTTTGGCCATATTCCAGATACGCAAGTCGCCAAACTGTGCATGCTCATAGTTCTCGGCCTCGTTCAGTCCGTCGGTAAAGAGGAAAATGGTGGTCTTCGGGTCGATGCTCACCTCCTGCTGTGTGTATTCGTAGCCTGCCACAACGCCAATAGGCAGGTTGGGCTCACACGACAGGGCGCCGACGTCGCGCCCCACGAGCAGCGGAGCGTCGTGACCGGCATTGCAGTAACGCAACAAACCCGTTTTCAGGTCGAGCACACCGATAAATACGGTGACAAACATATTTGTCTCGTTGCTTTCCGACATGGCATTGTTCAGTGTTCGCATAATCTCCGACGGAATCGCCACGTGGGCTGAGATGTTGCGGAACAACGAACGCGTGACGGCCATAAACAACGAGGCGGGAACACCCTTGCCCGACACGTCGCCAATACAGAATATCAGCTTCTCGTCGCGGATGTAGAAATCGAAGAGGTCGCCGCCGACACCCTTCGCCGGTTTCAGCGAACCATAGATGTCGATATCGTTGCGCTCGGGGTAGGGTGGGAACGTCTTGGGCAACATCGACATCTGGATGTCGTGGGCAATCTTCAGCTCGCTCTCCATCGACGCCTTCTGCGCCGTGGTGGCACGCAGATCCTCCGTGTAGTTTACCAGCGAACGCTGCATGTTCCCGAACGAGTCGCGCAGACGGTGTATCTCGTCGTGACTGTTGATGGTGGGCAGCGCCGTCTGGAAGTTACCCTTCGCCACCTCGTCGGCCGATGCCGCCAACAGCGTGAGCGGTTTGACATTTTTCTTGATGGTCCGTCGTCCGAAGAAATACACCACCAGCATGCCTATCAGGATGCCCGTGATGGCGAAGCCCGCGGCAATATAGCCAATGATATCGATTACCACAGAGGGAACCGCGATGGCGATGGTCCAGTCGGTATGTTTCACTTTCTGCGCGCAGACAAGGACTTTTTCCCCGTCGATTGTTAAATCGTCGTCCAGCTTTTCTTCGATAGACATTTGGACATACCTATCGTAGTTACCCTTGGTGATGTAGTCGTATATGTTTTTGCTGACGATGCGTGTGGCGTCTGGGTGCACCAGAATGGTACCCGTGCTGTCCGTCATGAAGTAGTAGAGCTTGTACTCCGGATCCCATTCCTTCTCGTCCGTTGCATGATGGGTCTCCATAGGCTGTATCTTCTCGTTCAGCCACGCCAGCGACAGGTCCACACCCAGTACGGCCACCGCACGCCGGCTCTTGTCGCGGATGGGCAACAGATACGACACCAGTGGCGACCGTGCACTGTCGTTGTCGAAGAAAGGCTTGGTCCAGTAGCCTTTTTCGCTCGCAATGGCATTCTTAAACCACTCGTCCTTCACATAGTCGTTCCCCTGGTCGATGGCGTTCTGCGACTCGATGATGGTCGTGCTGTCGCGCCGTGTGGCGTAGGGCGCAAACAGGCGTCCCTTCTTGGGGTAGTAGTTCTCGATGAAGTAGATGCCACAGCTGCGCATGTATGGGTTCAGTTTCACCATCCTGTTGATGATGTCATGCATGCGGTCGGGATTGCTCAGGTCGTCCTCTATGAACGCCGCCGTATTGATGGACGCCATGTAGAGGTCGGAGGCGATGCGCCGCACCTCCTCCTTCTCACCCTTCAATATACGGTCGCTGATGCCCGTGACGCCCAAGGCCACGATGCCATAGGTTATCCAGAACAGTAGTAACACGGGGATGATCATGATGATAATCATCCTGAGCATGATGCGCCACGTCAGTCGTTTCGCAAACGAACGCGGATAGCCGGTGATATTTTTTTTCTTGGAGAACAGTTTCATAACAACACGAATTTGCTTGCAAAGATACACTTTTTTTCTTACTTTTATGCATTTTTTTCGGTTTTTATTTGTACCTTTGCCAAAGAAATAAATATTTTGCTAATATGAAACCCAAAACTATCTTCCTTTTGACCATTTTGATGGTGTATGCGCTGGGAATTGCGGCCCAAAGTGTGCTGACCACCGATGCAATGATTCGTGTGGCGGAGCAGAAAACCCAATGTGAGCGTATGGCGGCAGTCATACCGTAGGCATCGCGGCAGGATCCCTGTCGCCCCAGGGCTTTGGCGGTATGGCTCCCGATGCCGACATCGTCTTTTTGCCCATGCATACGCTCTTCACGGAGGACGACGTAGCCTCCGATACCGGCAGCAGCGATTCAGGCAGCAGCCTAACCGAACCCGATCCCAACGCGAATGATGAAACGAATCAACTGATAGAACAATATCTGGCCTTTGCCAGTGCCTATGCCCAGCAGAACGACCAGCCCATGGTGTTCAGTGCCAGCCTTGGCAGTCACATGGGACCTCACGATGGTACCGGCACCGTACCCGAAGCCATCTCGGCCCTCTCCAAGCACGCCATTCCCGTGTTCTCCTGTGGCAACGAGGGTGGAAAAGGCTTTCACGTACAATACCAGTTCGGTGCCGATAAGCCGTCGTTCACCACTGGCCTCACGGCGTTTTTAGGAGGATTGGATGAGGAGGAAGATCCTGATCATTCTTTCCTGTGGTTCTTCTCTAATTCGGTAAGAGGCTATACACGCCCCGGGCAGGGCGGCGAGATAGGCGTACGCATCAACGTAATTGCCCGCGACGACAATATGAATGTCGTGGAATGTGCTTGGTCGTCGCCGCTGATTTCAGCCACTGTGGGCGGACCTGCTCAAATGATGACCATCAATTCGGCCGACTATCCTGACGCTCAGGAATATTTCAGAGGCAAGGTGTACGTGGGTCTCCGTACGGCGGAGAATGGACGCCTGGAGCTGAACGTCATTCCCAGTGCACTCTGCAAGGAGGTCAGAGATGTGAAACACTACGCACTGTCGATTACCGTGACCGGCTCACCGGGTGCTGCCGTTGACCTGTGGCAGAGCGGCTTCAGGTTCGTTCCATACGTTGGTGAGGGCTATATCGCCGGCGACGATATCATTTCGGGCAGCGACTGGACCAGCACCATCGATGTCATCAGCGTAGGGGCATGGTGTGCCAACACCACCCAACGCACTAACGCGCAGGGGCAGCAGGATACCCAGTCGCCAGAGGAGACCTTGGGCGACATCGGTTCGTTCAGCAGCTATGGCCAGATGTTCAACGGTGTCACACAGCCCATGGTCTGCGCGCCAGGCGTCAATGTGGTATCGGCGTGGAACCGCTACTACGACACCGCGAATGGCGGCCCCACATCCTACATCGACACCATGACGTGGCAGGGCTTCCCCTATGGCAGCACGACTGGCACGTCGATGGCCTGTCCCGCTGTGGCAGGCATCGTAGCCCTGTGGCTGCAGGCTCACCCCGAGCTCACGCTGGCGGACGTAAAGGACGTTCTGGCCAATTCGTGCGACAACGACGAGTTCACCGCCAAGAATCCTATCCGTTGGGGCTATGGCAAGGTCAATGCCAAGCGGGGACTGGAGTATATCCAGGATCATGCTACGGGCATTGTTGACATAACTACAATGCCCCCTGGCGGAAGCCAGCCCCCCGTTTGGCGGGGGGCCTCCGGGTACACGCTCGACGGTCGTCGTCTGTCAGGCAAGCCTTCTCAAAAAGGTGTGTATATAAACAAAGGTATCAAGGTTGTCATGAAATAAAACGAGTAAACAAAAAGCCTCCACGATTCTCGCAAACGCCCAGAAGTGCGACTTCCATAAGGTGGTGGCGGAAAGTTGGATTGATCCCGGTTTTTCGCTCGATTATTTGTAACCTTACGGGGAAATATGAAAAAAAGTGGACAGATATTTTGTCTGTCTATTTTTTTTTCGTATCTTTGCCGGCGAATATGGCAATCTGGTGGCTGATGCCGCCTGATGTAAGGGAATCCGGTGAGAGTCCGGGACTGTTCCTGCAGCTGTAATCCCCCGTAGAAAGGGTCTGCTTGTATAACGCCACTGACATGAGTCGGGAAGGTAAGGCAGACTGGGGAAAGTCAGAAGACCTGCCTATAACTGGAAAGTACGTCCGCTCAGGAGTTAGCGGTGCGGAAAGAGTAGAGATGATGAGAAAGGTAATGGCTATTGGCCTTTGGCTGTTGGCGTCGTGCGCTATGGCGCAGACGGACATCTGGCGTCAGGACAGCATCGAGGAGGTGGTAGTGACGGGTACTGGTACGCGTCACCTGCTGAAGGATGCGCCAGTGCAGACGGAGGTCATCACACAACAGATGCTGAGTCAGTATGGCGGCAAGAGTCTGGAGGAGATCCTCGCAGGCCTGACGGCGTCGTTTGCCTTCAACGAGGGCGACATGGGCAGTCAGATGCAGCTGAACGGACTGGGCAACAGCTATATCCTGATATTGGTGGACGGCAAGCGCATCCACGGCGACGTGGGCGGTGAGAACGACCTTGGACTCATCGACCCGCAGAACATCGAGAAGATTGAGATTGTGAAGGGTGCGCAGAGTGCGCTGTACGGTAGTGACGCAATGGCCGGTGTCATCAACATCATCACGAAGAAGCATACCGAGGCGGGGTTCTATGTGGACAACAGCACGCGCTACGGCACGCATAACGACCTGCGCCAGCATAACACCGTAGCATTCACCGTGGGCAAATTCAACAGCCAGACGAACTTCCAGCTGCAACGCAACGACGGTTGGCAGAATACCGCCGAGGAATGGGCCGAGGGCGTGGTGCTGACGGACAGTAGGAACAAGACGGTGAACGAATACCGTAACTGGCAGGTGGCCGAACGACTGACGTATCAGCCGATAAAGGGGCTGGAGCTGTATGCCGAGGGTTCGTATTATAAGAAGAGCATCCTGCGCCCGCAGAACGGCCGTCACCCCAGTTGCGACGTCTATACCTACGACCTGCGCTACAACAATGCGTCGGCATCGGTGGGCGGTAAATGGAACAACATCACGCTGGACGTGGACTGGAACAAGCACGCCTACTATTACGACTATACGGCGAAGCACTACGACTACGTGTTGTTGCAGGGCGAGGAGTATGGCGACCAGAACGGCGAGTGGTTCTCGGTGGCGATGATGCCCGGTCAGAGCAAGTTGCAGAGCGACCAGCAGCGCGTGATGGCACAGTTGAAGGGCATCTTCAATCTGCCTTACGACAATATGCTGAATGCCGGTGCGGAATACCGCTACGACTACCTGAAAGCCCCCGAGCGCACGGAGACGGGAACGGCCGACGACTGGACGGGTGCCGTGTATGTGCAGGACGAGTGGAACCACCTGAAGTGGCTGAACATCACTGCGGGTCTGCGACTGGTGGACAACCATAACTTCGGATTCCGCCTGACGCCGAAGGTCAGTACGATGGCCTCCGTCGGCGACTTCCGCTTCCGACTGGGGTGGAGTCAGGGCTTTAAGACGCCTACCGTCAAGGAGCTGCACTACCGCTATCTCCACATCATGGGCAGCAGCACGTTCTTCAATATCGGCAACGTGAACCTCGACCCCCAGACAAGCAACTATTACTCTGCCAACGTGGAGTATCGCGGACGGCGCTTTACGGCTGCCGTGACGGGGTATCTGAACAAGCTCGACCGGATGATAGCACTGGTGAACGTGTCGGAAAGCGAGATTCCGCCGGGCGTGACGCAAGCCTATATGGGCGACGGCAGTACGAAGGTTCAGGCGCGCATGTATAAGAATATGGATGACGCGCGCACGAGTGGTGTCGACGTCACGCTGTCGTATAGGGTGTTGCCTGAACTGACGCTGAACGGCGCCTACAGCTATCTCGACACGAAGGCCCACCTGTATGATGAGAAGACGGACCGCATGACGACTGTCGTCATCGATGGTATGGCTCACCATAAATGGAGTGCTTCGGCACTGTACAGCCATGCGTTCACTCGCGCGTACAAGTTGGGTGTAAGCCTGTCGACGCGTGGTAGCAGCAAGCGCTACTACCAGAACAACGGCGACGGCAAGGGCTATCAGATATGGCGCATCAGCACGACGCACGATTTCCCGTTCAAGGTTTCAAGTTTCAAAATTCAAAGCATAAGGCTGGAGTTTGGCGTCGACAACATCTTCAACTACGTCGACCGCACCATGCATCCCTACCATCTGGGTACCAACACGTCGGGTACGACGGTGTATGGGACTTTCAGCATCAAATTCAGTGGCGGCAAGAGAGTTAAACAAAACAATATTTTATCCACAAAACAAAACAACAACTATGAAGAGAATTAAATCATTCATTCTGGCTGCAGTGGCTTTCGCACTGGTAGCCCCCGCATTCACCGCTTGTAGTAGCAGTGACGACGACAACAAGAAGGAAAACATTGTTTCTGAGTACACCATCAACGACAATCTGGTGGCTGCCAAGAAGGCTCAAACCAAGAAGGACGTTGCCGTACTGTTGGTGGCATTCGGCTCTACTTGGGACAATGCTTTCAAGGCATTCGACAAGACCGTTGCCGCCTATGAGGCTGCATTCCCTCAGGCTGATGTCTACATGAGTTTCTCGAGCGACATCTGTATCAACCGCGCCAGTGCCGGTGAGAATGTCGACGACAACGGCAACATCGTGAAGCGCGACTATTACGAGCCCCGCTATCTGTTGCACGCCATCGGTAAGGCAAAGTACAGCAAGATCTATGTGCAGTCGTTGCAGGTCATTCCCGGTGAGGAGTTTGCTGCCGTCGTGGCTTCGGTCAAGAAGTTTATGAACAACGGTTACATTGCCGATGCTCACCTCGACGACGACTATCTGGCTAAGTTGTCTTCTACCGAATCCATTTTCCTCGGCATGCCTCTGCTGAACGATCCCGATGCCGACATTCCCTCAGTTGCCCAGCAGTTGAACGCACTCTACAAGACTGAGGCCTCTCAGGGTGTTGTCGCTTTCATGGGTCACGGTAATCCCGACAACTACGACACCTTCAAGGCTAACGTTCGCTATACCCAGCTCGAGGAAGAACTGCAGAAGTTCAGCCCCAACTATTTCGTAGGTACCGTTGATATGCCTGACAACTACAAAGAGAATGTGTTGGAGCGCATGCAAGAAGCTGGTCTCACCAGCGGCAAGATGTATCTGCACGCCCTGATGTCTATTGCCGGTGACCATGCTCACAACGATATGGCCGGTGAGGGCGACGAGTACTGGAACCCGATGGCTCCCGAGAGCGAGGACGTCAGCTGGTATGAGTTCTTCAGCCACGCAGGCTATGAGACGATTGTTCCCAAGGCAGGCAAGCACCCGCAGGGTCTGTTGGAACTGGACGGTGTAAGAAACGTGTGGATTAACCATACCAAGAATGCCGAGTTCCTGGAGGACGCTTACCACAGCATGTATCCGGAGGAATAACCCCGAATTTTTTGGTTCACAATATATACGTGTATTATTATATAAGTTAGAAAAAGGAGATTTGTCGCGATGACAAGTCTCCTTTTCTGTCGGGATGAGGCGCCAACATGTATTGAGACTGAAATTTATCATTTTTGTTATACTTTTACATAAATGCCTGAATTACAAGAGAAATAGAA